>Ga0163216_100330_pt1 | contig 90552 bp, 80 predicted proteins | sample SynspAceP_FD_167610 | JGI IMG/M metagenome (GOLD analysis project Ga0163216, IMG submission 167610) | Saline lake microbial communities from Ace Lake in Antarctica - Synechococcus sp. Ace-P (Illumina Assembly) | ecosystem: Environmental > Aquatic > Non-marine Saline and Alkaline > Saline ... | reverse complement strand
CTCAGCACAACGTTGTTACCGCAGTCGCACCTCCGCCGAAGGCCGAAGTCGGTGGCTAGTCGTTCTTCGTAAGAAACTTTCATTCTCGATCCAAAACCGGTTTTATCCCGGCACACCCTGACCCCTTTTCTTCGCCATGGAGAAAGTTCTTTTTCGCAGATAAATCCCCGTGCAATCGCCCTGTCCGAGTTCTTTGACAGGACGCGGCGTTCTTTTCTATTCTTGAATCATTCCTGCCCTAACGGGATCGAATGAAGGATCGAAATTGGTGTAAGAATTGTATATCGCACCCTCTAAATCACATCTGTCGAACACACAGCCAGCCAAATTAGCGTTCCCAAAGTCTGCTCCTGCGCCAACCTCGGAAAAACCGCAACGACCACCACAAAAATTCGATCCTGTTAGGTCCGCTGAGTCGAAGCTTGCTCCACGAAGATCCGAGAAAGCAAAGTTGCAATTGCGGGCGCGTGCCTCAAAAAAGTTTGACCAGTAGAGCTGAGCTCTTTCAAAATTCGCACCGTCAAGCAAGCATTGGTCGAAACACCAGCCTTCTAAATTCATACCTTGAAAATTGGCCTGTGGCAAACTCTGCAAGCCTAAATCGGTTCCGATTTTCGAATCGACTTCAAGAAGAATTTTCCCGAATTTGTCAAGAATTTTCATGCAGTGTTTCAGCTTACTTATTAGGCCACATTGGGGCCGCCAGGGTGCACGATGATCGGCATTATGAAGACTGGGAAACTAGGAATCCCTGGCCTCAACCATTTAGGCCACCAAGGTTCGGGAGGTGCGACTACTTGCGGAACGACCAGTACCGGTACCAGTACCGGTACTGGATGAAGTCGAATCTCTGGACAATTGGGCGCATCTCCACCGCATTTGACGGCATACTCTGCAACCAGCTTTGCTAGGAGTGCTTTGTCCTTGGAGATAAGGACTCTGTGCCCACGTCGGCTCAGGCTTGGCTTCAGGCGATCGCCAGGGTGGGTTTCCGGTAGGCTGAGCTTGTCTAGGCTGAGATCTTCGTTGCGGCGTTGAATCCGCTTCCGGACGCTTGTCATTCGTCGAGAGATAGATGCACACTCTTCTGGGCTGGCGAGCCCACTTGGATCAACGGCAATTAGCGGTTGACCCTCTACGTATTCGTACAAGAGCCACCTGCTGCCATTGAACCCAATCGGGTCTCTGGAGCAGAACCTACCGGCACCAGCGTCGTACATGCGGGCTCGGTAGTGATACAGTCCCAACGCGACATCGTACTCACGGCCTGTGTACGTGTACCGGTTGTTTTCAACACTCGTCGTAAGTGTCGTGCCGCTGGCATTCGTGATCGTAGGTGTTCCGTAGGCGTCGTAAGCGTAGCGTTCGGTGACGGTTACGACTTCGTCTGTCAATGCGGTGACGCTGTACTGTTGATTCCGGTGGTAGTATCGATTAGCACCACTGGCATCGGTGCGGGTGACGAGTTCGTCAATGTACTCGCCCCAGACGTAGGTGTAGGTCGGTGAGCTTGGCGAGGCGCCGGAGGCGTAGTCGGCGAGCGTTTGTTGGGCGTTTTGCACGTAGACCGTGGCGTCGGTGCCGTCGTCGCGGAAGACTCGCCGGCCGAGGGCGTCGAAACGGTAGAAAACGTCATCGATGCCGTCGTCGTTGGTGTCGGCCGATGCGAGACGATTGTCGAAGTCCCAGGCAAGGGCGAGCGGATGGCTATTGGCTGTTGGCGATTGGCTTCGCAGGATCGCGGGAATGGAGACCTGGTTGCCTTTGGGGTCGTGGTTGACCGGTTTGGTGTCCACGGTGAGGAGTTCGTGAGCCAGGCCGTGGGTGCGGGTTTGATTCACGTCGTTCTCGGAGAACTCGTTCCAGTCGCCTACGGGGCTGAGTAGCCAAGCTTGATCCAGGGCGGTATCGGCACGGTCCCAGCCGGTGAGCCGGTCGTCGACGTCGTAACTCGCTGTGAAAGCGTAGCCGCTCATCGTTCCAGAAATATCCTCGGAGGTTTTGTTGTGGTTTGCGTCCCAAGTGTAACTGAGATCGCCGATCGGTGCACCGCTGAACTGAATGCTCGCCAACGTGTTGTCGGCGTTGTACGTTCGACTTTCGCTGACCCCGTTTGCGTAGACGCTCGAAGTCATGCGTCCGAGAGTATCGTAACCTCGCTCGTCGAGCGTTGTCAAATCCGCGATGATCTTTTCAAGCTGACCACGGGCTGTGTAGGTGCGGGTGACTTCCCGAGCGTCGGGGTAGATCAGCTTGGAAACTCGACCGACAACATTGGACTGCGTGGTGGTCGTGTAGGTCTGACCGAACATGGTGAAAGATTCACTAGTCTTGCGACCGACCGTGTCATAAGTCAATGCGATATCGTTACTGTAGCGGCCACTGGTGGCAGTGAGCATCCATGAAGCCGCATCATAAGTGAACGTATCCGTGTCGGCGATCGTGCTATTCGGTGAGTCCAAGCGCGTGCGGTAGTCACGCGAGAGCAGCCGACCGGCTGAATCGTGGGCAAACGCCAAGGTGTCGCCGAGTTGGTCGGTTTTTAGTCGCACGCGATCCAGGTGATCATATTCGACGCGGGTGATCCCGTAGTCGGCATCGCCGGCAACGGTGCCTGCGAGATGATCGGGATAGATCGTTTCAACTTGGCGAGCGTAGCCGTCGAAGACATACCGGGTGTGCTGTCCTTCGGCGGCGATCAGTTCGGCTAATTGACCCAGTGGTGTGTAGATGAACTGAGTGGTGTGACTGAGTCGGTCGGTGGTCGCGATCTGCTACCCGCTGGCATCGTATTGATGCGTGGTGGGACTGCCTTTGGCGTCGGTCTCGGTGATCACTTCGCCGACTCGGTTATAAACCTTGCTGGTAGTATGACCGAGTGCATCAATGACGTTTGTTTGACGACCGAGGTGGTCGTAAACGAAGTACATCGTTTGACCGAGGGCGTCCGTCACCACGATTTGATTTCCGTCAGCGTCGTATTCGTACGTGGCTTCAGCTTGCAGCGGATCGAGTTGCAAGATTAGTCGTCCTGCGTGATCGTGGTACTGCGTCGAGGTTTCGCCCAGCGGATTGATGGTCGCGAATACGTGGCCGTGGTTACCGTAAACCTGCGTGGTTCGATTGCCCAAGGCGTCGATCGCTCCAACACGCCGCCCGATCGGATCGAAACGGTGCGTTGTCGTTCGTGAGGTTGGATCGGTTTGAGAAATCACGTTTCCTACAGCGTCGTAAGTGACGATGCTGGTCTGCCCCAGCGGATCGGTGGCGTGGGTTCGCCTGCGAAGTGAATCATAGGCAAACGTTTGATACTCCATGGTGCCGCTTGGTGATTGACGAACGAGTTGACCGGCGGCATCGAAAGTTCGGTCCTGTGATCGGTCACCGAGCAGGTTGCCCGGGTCGGGATCGACGTTGAACTGGACGCTGCGATCGACGCGGCCTCGATGATCGTAGAGTGTGTCGGTGCGAGCGATCAGTTTACCCAACGCATGTCCGTCGCGTCGTTCACTGCGGATGGGGCGGTTGACGTAGCCGTAATCGGTTTGCAGGTAATGCTCGCCGGGGTTGCCGATTCCTGATGCTGGGAAGCTGGGATGCTGTGGTAGACGCGTTGGGAAGCGAGCGTGCAGCAATCGGTGTGCTGAAAGGATCTTTAACAAGATCCACTACACCAGTTATTGATCCCGCGTTCCTGAGCGAGAGTTTCCCCTGGGTGTTGTCACGGACGACCGAGACGGTTTCGATCGGCAAACCTTGCTGGTTGCGTCGCTCGATGGTGACGGGATTGACCAGTCGTCGTCGCTTGCGTCGTCGAAGATGCCACTGGGCCGTGCGGACGCTGCGTTGCGTGCCGTCGTGGTAGCGTGTTTCGAACGTGGTGGTGCTCGCCTCGTCACCAGTTTCACTGGTGAACTCGGTTGCCACCGCGAACGATCTCGCCAGTCACGCGGTTCTGGTCATCATATTGAAAGTAATTGTCGGCGTATTGCGAAAGCTCGAAGTTGGACGCCGACAGCGGATCGGTATTGGCGACCATGCGATCGTAGGCGTCCGGGCCGAGCACGAATTTCAGTCCACGGGTAAACCCGTTGTCTTCGTCGGGATTTTGGTAGACGTAGTAATGGGTTCCCGCTTCGACCCACTGGGTGTTGTCATGGCGTTGTTGTTGAACTCGTTTGAGATCACCGAAGTTGCCGTGGGGTTATTCGCTGCCGTAGTACTTGTACCGGCTGCGTGGGATGAGTGTCACCGGATCGCTGCCGATCTGCTGCTCTAGCGCGATCTGAGAGATCCGGGTGACATTCGGACCGTCGGTAAAATACTCCAAACTCATCGTTTGGACCGTGTTATCGAGTGAACGTTCGAGCCTTGCGATTTGCTCATCGACGGAGTGGTCGGTAACTCGAGTTTGGACTCCGCCTGGCGTTTGATGTAAGGCGAATTGACCGGGTAGACACTCCCATTGGTCGAAGTCGTGGAACGCGGTCTGCCCGCCCTCGGGCGATTGCAAGATCAACAGACTGCCGTCGGTATCATGCACGAGCCGAGAGCGTACTCCGTAGCCGGCGGTGCAAGCAGGTATGGTGAAATGTTTCGGTATATTAGCCGTTTGGGCGTTAGCCACGGTTCTCGCATTTAACCGGGGCGAACGCCCAAACGGCTAATTGAGTTATGCGGAATGAATTCCCCATACCTGCTTAGTTGCCGTTGGCATCGAGATCAAAGAACAGGTTCTTGCCGGGGCCGCGTAGCACGGTGACCGAGCCGTTGCCGTTCTCGATCAGCGAGGGCAGCGAAGTGAGAATCCAGCCGGCGCCCATGTCTTGGACGTGATGGAGGGCGCGGTTGCTGTAGCGTCGTTGGAACCGGCCGACAAAACCCGTGTCACTGGCTGAAACATCGTCGAAGGCGAGCTGAATTTCGCCGTTGAAATAACGAATGAGATGTTTACTGGATTCGCCTGGAGCGGGGCAGCACGTCCCGGTGCTGCAACCTGACGGGGTGCAGACCGAGCCGGCAGCGGAGTGGTCACTTTCGGATTCATCGCATGGTTTTTCCGGATCGAGATTGGGGCCACCGGACGAGGAGAACGAACTGCTTCCACCACCGCCTGCGTCTTCGGGGGCGAGCATGATTGTGGCGGGGAGGAAGTCGGACGGTGAGAGGGCAAGGCGGATGGTCATTATTTTTAAAGCTCCAAGGAAAGAATGATCGCGTGAGCGATCCGAAAGTGAAGGCAACGTTGGTTCTTCACGTCTCCCTTTCCGCTGGGTCGACCTTTTTTGACATTGAAAACGAAAAATTCTTTTAACACTTCTCGTTGAACGCCAAGGAACAGATCGTTCGAGATCCTGCTTTCCCCGTCGAACCCTGTGGTAGACCGTTCACTGTTTCTTATCCAATGATGGACATCTCCCCAGTGCAGTTCCTGATCGGAATCCATTCTTGGAAAAGAACTTTTCTCGTATTCTTTTTCGCAGGCTTGAGCTTGAGTGCTGTGATAAAAAATCACGAACGAAACGGAAATTTATTTTCGTTGTATCCTCTTGCTCAGCCTGCGATCAAAAATAGTTCATCGAGAATCGGACACCTCCCTTGATTTCCAACCGACGCAAATCCCGACCCTTTCCGACCTCCGTGACCGCGGTTTTGCAGCAACTGGTCGACATACGCGTCGTTGTGTTTGACGTCTACGGAACGTTGTTGATCAGCGGCAGCGGGGAGGTAGGAACGGCAATTGATGACAAACCCGAGGAAGTGACGACGGAGAACTCACCTCACGATCCCATCCGGGGATCCTGTCTCACCGCCGGCCTCACCGACCTCCGATCCGTTCCAACCTTGGACGCGATCCGTGCTCGCGTTGAAGAGGTCAATCGGCAACGGCGGTTCGAAACCAACCCTCAACCGGAAGTCGAGATTCTCGATATTTGGCGAGACGCGTGGGTTCGATGCGGGCGAAGTGACATTGCCAGCAACCCGTTGCTCGTAGCTAAAATCGCCGCCGCCGTCGAATCGCGAACCAACCCGACCTGGCCGATGCCGGGGGCCGCCGAGGTGATCGAAAGGCTGCACCGGAACGAGATCACGATGGGCATCGTCAGTAACGCCCAATTTTATACGATCGAACTGCTCGAAAATCTGATCAGCGATTCGCTCCCGAGACGGTTCGATTTGAATCTGTGTTTCTTTTCGAATCGGTATCGAGCGTCCAAACCGGGACCGTTGATGTTCGATCGACTCGCCGGCGAACTGAAACGTCGTGGTATCCCGGTATCCAACACGCTCTACGTGGGCAATGATATGCTCAACGACGTGATGGCCGCGAATCGAGTCGGGATGAAAACGGCTTTATTCGCCGGTGACGCCCGCAGTTTGCGTTTACGGGCGAATCATTCCGCATGTCAATCAATCGTCCCCGAAGTGGTTTTGACCTCGTGGGATCAATTATTAGAGTGTCTCAACCTGAAACACGAGTAAACTACGAAAGCGAGTCTTGATGGGTGTTCGAATCGGATTTGTCGGAACTCGTTTTGCCGGCACCGATGGCGTGTCGCTCGAAAGTGCCAAATGGGCCCGAGTGTTGTGGGACTACCGGCACACCAGCTATTGGTACTGCGGCCAGAGCGATCGCGATCCCTCGGTGTCGATGGTCGTGCCGCACGCGTACTTCAACCATCCTGATATCCAGTGGATCAACCGGCGGGCATTCGGCACCCGGACCCGAACGCCCGACGTCACGCAGCGGATTTACACGCTCGCCGATTATCTCAAAGGCACGTTGTACGAATTCACCCGGCGCTATGATCTCGATCTGTTGATCGTGCAGAACGCGTTGTGCATCCCGATGAACATCCCCTTGGGAGTCGCGCTGACTAATTTCATCGCCGAAACCGGATTCCCCACGATCGCCCATCATCATGATTTCTATTGGGAACGGGATCGATTCAGCGTCAACGCGGTGACGGACATGTTGTGGATGGCGTTCCCACCGGCACTGCCGCAAATTCAAAACGTGACGATCAATTCGTTCGCACAAGAGGACCTATCGCATCGCCGTGGCGTTTCGTCCATGCTCGTCCCGAACGTGCTCGATTTCGAAACACCACCGCCGGAGCCCGACGATTACGCTCGGCAATTTCGCCGTGATATCGGTTTGGCCGAGGACGATATTCTGTTTCTGCAGCCCACACGTGTGGTTCCTCGCAAAGGCATCGAACATGCGATTGCCTTGGTCGCGGCACTAAAAAACGATCGTTGCAAATTGGTCATCTCGCACGCCAGTGGCGACGAGGGCAACGAGTACTTGAGCGTGCTCGTGGACCTCGCCGAGCAAAGTGGTGTGGACCTACGGCTCGTCGATCAACAGGTCGGCGACAAACGCGACATCGACGAAAACGGCAATCGGATTTACACCCTCGCCGACGCCTACTCCCAAGCCGATTTCATTACCTATCCGAGCAGTTACGAAGGGTTCGGCAACGCCCTGCTCGAAGCGTTCTATTATCGCAAACCGTTGTTGGTCAATCGCTACTCGATCTATGTCGCCGACATCGAACCCAAGGGCGCCAAAGTCATCTCGATGGACGGCTATTTGACCAAAGACGTGGTCGGCAAAGTCCAACGGATCATTAGCGATAAAGCCTATCGGGACGAAATGGTGGATTTCAATTATGAGATCGGGCGGGCGTTCTTTTCCTACGGAGTGCTTCGGCGGCGGCTTCGTACTCTCGTCACCAATTTCACCGGGTTGGACAATCTGTGAGCGAATTTTTCGGCGAATCCCATGAGAATGAGCTGCTGGAACGAATCAAAAATGTGTACCAGGACGCACCGGATTCTTTCGCCGAGTCGTTCGCCGAAACTCTGACTCGCCTGATCGATCAACACCGTCCTCGTCCGGACATCCCCAGGGAATATCGAGCAACCCAAAATCAGCCGAGCGAACAACACGATGCTCCGCTCTGGGATCATCGCGATGTGGTCTTGATCAGCTACGCCGATCAAATCCGAGATGACTGTTCGGATGAGCCCGAATCACCGCTCGCCGCTCAACATCGATTCCTGCTCGATTACGGTTGGGACGAGCGACTCCGCTGCATTCATTTGTTACCGTTTTTTCCATCGACGAGTGACGACGGGTTTTCCGTTGCCGACTATTTGAATGTCGATCCGGAGTTCGGTGATTGGGAAGACATCCGCCGGATCGGTTCCGATTTCGACCTGATGTTCGATCTCGTGCTGAATCATTCCTCGCGGCACCATCCCTGGTTTCAAAAATTTCTTGCCGGCGACCCGGACTACGCCGATTTCTATGCGACGGCCAACCCCGAGGACGATCTCTCCGCCGTCGTTCGCCCGCGGGCTCTGCCGCTGTTGACTCCGTTCGAATCCGCCGCCGGAACCATCTACGTTTGGACCACGTTCAGTGCCGATCAGGTCGATTTGAATTACGCCAATCCGAAAGTGATGCTGGCGATGATCGAATCGCTCATCGAGTACGCCCGGCGGGGCGGTCGGATCATTCGTCTCGACGCGATCGCATTTTTGTGGAAACAACCCGGTACGTCCTGTTTGCATCTGCCGCAAACCCACGCCGCCGTCCAACTGATGCGAACCGTTCTCGACCGGGCCGTACCGGGCACGTTGATCTTGACCGAAACCAACGTGCCCCATCGGGAGAACATCAGCTATTTCGGAGCCGGCGATGACGAGGCTCACATGGTGTACCAATTCAGCCTGCCGCCGCTGCTGCTCGACGCGATTCACAGCGGCGATACCAGTGTGTTGGCGAACTGGATGGGTGAGTTGAAACTGCCTTCGGATCGAACGACCTATTTCAATTTCACCGCGTCGCACGACGGCATCGGCGTCCGTCCTGCCGAAGGTCTTTTGCCGCCCGAGCGGATCGACACGTTGGCCCGAATCGTGTCCGAGCACGGCGGTCGGATCGGCATGCGGGCCAACGGCGACGGCACCGAGAGCCCCTACGAACTCAACATCACCTACCTCGATGCCGTCGCCGATCGCCGCGTCGTTGCACTCCAAGAGCACGCCGCCCGGTTCCTCGCCACCCAGGCGTTGATGCTGGCGATGCGTGGCATCCCGGCGATCTATTTCCATTCCCTCATCGGCTCGCCCTCGGATTTAGCCGCCGTCGAGGCGTCGGGAATCCCACGCCGCATCAACCGCCACAAGTACACCCGAAGCGAACTCGATGCCGTGCTCGCGGACGCCGACTCGCTGCAACGACGCGTGATGGACGGGTACCGCCGGTTGCTCGACCTCCGCCGCCAACAACTCGCGTTTGCTCCTCAAGCCGCCCAAGAAATGCTCGACCTGCCGGGCGACGGATGGATCGGATGGGTGCGGCGGTGCCATTGCCAAGACTCCGACGGACCCGCCCTAATCGTGCTCGCGAATCTGACCGATCAGACCCGAAAACTGGACGACGCCTGGTTGCCCGCAGCCGATTCCCGCGAGCGGCATGACGTGCTCGCTGACGAGCGATTAGCGGCCTCCGAACCGATCGCGATGGCCCCGTTTCAGGTGCGTTGGATTCCGCTCGATTCGCCCGTTTGCTCGACCACCCAACGGGCGTAACCGGGCGTCGTTTCGACGACCGGGATGACCACGATTTGCGGTTCGTCATAGGGGTGGTTTTCACTCAGCCAGGACACCAATTTTTCCGCTCCCGAAGCCACCGTTTTGATCACCAATCGGTACTCCGTGTCGACGTGGTTCTCGCCCTCCCACCTGTAGTGACTCTGAACCGGCGAATCGATTTGGACGCACGCGGCGAGCCGATTGTCCAGCATCGATGCAGCGAGCGACCTCGCGTCGTTGGCATCGCCGACGGTGCTCAACACGACCACCAGCGGCGAACATTTTCTGATTTTCTCGGTCATTTTTTTGGCCTTGTTTTGGGATGATTTCGGGACGATTCAGCTTACCTAGACGCTCCTAACATCTGTGGATAACTCGTCTGCTGACTGTCTTTTCATTGTCGATTCCTGTCGAGGTTTCGGCACCTACTCTCTCACCACTGTCGAAAGTTGTCTGAAACATCGACAACTTCAGACAGATTTCAGACACTCAGCGGACGGGTTATCCACATTACTTTGACAGTGGTTTTTTTCGTTAAAAGCACGTTTTTATCCGTGCCAATCGAAAGTTTCAGACACTCGATGGTCGCACATTACGACGACGACGATAAAAAAGATTAGTTCTATTGATAGCAAACCAAAAGAGGAAGCAACTTGGTTGCTAGCAAACACCACCGACCGTCGACACTCACTTGGAAAAACGAGGGGGTGCATCGCTGACCTTCCGGCGGTAAAACATCCGCTGAGTCAACGCATCACCGCCTTCGAAAATCACTCGCTCATGAAAATCACCTGCCAACGAGACATCCTCGCCAACGCGTTCGCTCTGGCCGCGAGCATCGCTCCGACCCGCTCGCCCAAGGAGATCCTGCAGAACGTGAAGGTCACCGCAGCTGGTTCAAAATTAACGCTCTCGGCAACCGATCAGGAGGTCGGAATCCGGTTGGACGTGACCGAGGGCGTCCAGATCGAAACCGAGGGCACGGCACTGTTGCCGGTGCAGCGAACCGGGGCGATTTTTCGTGAGAGCAATGACGAAAATATCACCATCGAAACCGACGAATCGGGCATCCGGATTTCCGGCAGTCGGAGCAAGTTCCGGTTGCCCGGAAGCAACCCCGATGAATTCCCGACGGTGCGAGAATTTGACGAGGAAAAATACCACCAAATCAGCACCCGATTGTTCCGCGAGATGCTCCGCCGGACCGCGTTCGCAACGGATTCCGAATCGAGCCGCTACGCTCTCGGCGGCGTGCTATTGGAGATGGAAGAGAACTCGGTGATCGCGGTCGGCACCGACGGCCGGCGACTCGCTCGAATGGAAGGCACCGGTGATCCCGTCGGCGGTCACCAAACCAACGGCATGACCACGATCGTCCCGACTCGGGCGATCGCCCTGATTGAAAAGGCACTCAGCGAGAAGGACGATACCGTCGACGTCGCCTCGCGAGGAAACGACCTGATGATCCGCACGCCCCGAGCGGTCATCTCCAGCCGTCTGGTCGAAGGCCGCTATCCGAATTGGAGACAGGTGCTGCCCAAGCGAGACAACGCCGTCCTGATCGACGTGACGGTCGGCCCACTGTTCGCCGCGTTGCGACAAGCCGCCATCGTGACGGACATCGATAGCCGGGGCGTCGATTTCACCTTCGCCGATGGTACGTTGAAACTCGAAGCCTCCACCGCCGACCTCGGCGAGTCCGTCATCGAGTTGCCGATCACTTACGATGGCGAGTCGATCACGCTGACGATGGACCACCGTTACCTCGCCGATTTCTGCAAAGTCATGGATAGCGAAGCGACGTTCGTGATGGAAATCGAATCGTCGAAGTCACCCGCCCTGCTGACCACCGACGACGGCTACGCCTACGTCATCATGCCCATGGCCCGCGACCGGTAGTTCACTCACGTGTCCCAGGCATGCGAGTCACCCGCGGCAACCCAATGAGCCGTTTGACGCTAGCCCCGGATGTTTGCGAGTGCTTAGCTGGACAACTCCACTTTCGTGAGCGGCTAGCGATGGGGTGTTCAAAACTAGGTCTTGCGAGAATCTTCACTTGAGCGATGTTTGTTCCGATGTGGAATCTCAGCGTTTTTCCGCGTCTCTGCGACCTTAGCGTTAAAACCCTCCATGCTGGATCAAAACGCAGAGGTCACGGAGATGCAGAGACGCTGAGTGCAGCAGAGCAAGAAATCGATCCGTATTCGTTTCAGTAGTCACGGAAGAAAACGGACTTGATTAAAACCACGTCAACACCGAATTTTAAACAGCCCAGCGAACTCGCCTTGGAGCGGATTTCGGTTCACCGAGGACGATTTTTCATCCAATCATGGGACACTGGAGCCATGCCTTGAACAACCTCGATCCAGGGGTCGGCGCACGCTTCGGTCGGATGAACCGAAATAATTGTGACGATGTTAGCCGAGCAATCGCCGCACTGCGGCCGCAACGCCGAGGGTGACTTCCGTCATGCGGGGGTAGTCAAGCGTCTCTGGCGTGTCGGTGGCTTGGTGGTAGTGCGGGTTCCTTAGAAAACTAGTGTCGGTAAGCATGAGGGAGGGATAGCCTTGGTCCCAGAACGAACTGTTGTCGCTCAGGCGGATTTCGTTGATCTTTTCAGGCAGGCAGATCGAGAACAACGGCATCCGCCGGGTGCCGCGTTTGAAACCGCGCCGGAAACGCCAACACAGTTTCCATGACGGCATATTGCCAACGGCGGCGAGGAAATTGCCTCGTTGGGGAAAAAACCGGTGCAGGAATTTGGGGATCGTGGGCGGGACGGTTTGAGAGCCTTTGTGCAGGCTGTAGTAACCGACCATTTCTAAACACAACATCCCGATAATGTTGTCGCCGCGACCGCGTGACAGGCGAGCGTGGTGTTGGCTGCCCATGGCATCGAGGTTAAAGTACGGTGGCTCTTCGCAAGCGAATGCGACGTAGCGTGCGGTGCGGCGACCGGTGTGTTCGCGAAGCAACCGGCTGACTTCGAGCAACACGGCCACTGCGGATGCGTTGTCGTCGGCTCCTGGTGTGGTCGAGACCGTATCGTAGTGGGCACCGAGCAATACGATCTCATCGGCCCGTTTGTTGCCCGGTTGCTCGACGATCAGATTGGTCGCTTCGTCGCCGAGTGCGTCGTAACACTCACGATCGTTGGAATAGCCCATGCCGGACCACTGGCCTTCGATGTATCCGATCGTCGCTTTGATCGTCTTCGGCTTTTTTAACGTGCGTGGACCAATCAGTCCCGCAAGTCGGTCGACATGCAGGCGAAGGTTCGCTTCGGTTTGTTCACGTTGGTCATCCACCAGGGTACGATCGATTAAGCAGGTTCGGGAAAGTGTTTCGGTGTACTGGCCGTTTTGGTGTTAGCCACGGTTCTCACGTTGAACCGGGGCTAACTCCCAAACGGCTAAAGGGGTTGTACGCAATGAATGACCCGAACCAGCCTAGCAGGGTTGGATCCGCAACACACGTCAATCTTTGAGGGGGGATCACCGGTCGAACCGTCGCTTGCGACTTTCGCGGTCCCCTCGACGGGTGAACCAGCTATAAAAGAACGCGGCCAGGAGGGCGGTGACCACGCTCACCGAGGCGATCTTGCCGATGATTTGAACTTGCAATGGATCGCCCGATGCGGGCGTTCGATCGGTGATCACGCCGGCGATGATCAACGGAGCGAATTGCTTGCCACCGCGTTGCTGCATCAGGTCGGATTCGAAACCCCACAACCGATAGAAAAATCCCTCGATCCGGATCGCGGTGTTTTGGTTGAGCACAATCGGTTCGGCCGCATCGCTGCCACGTAGGAAATCCGGTAACGTCGGTGAGATGATGGTTACCGGGTAACGGTTCTCCATCACGACCGGTTCGCCATCGGGGACATCGATCAATAACTCAACGTTTCCCAAATCACCGATCGCGTCGATCTCGTAGTACGCATCGCCACCGATCTCGTCGCGACGTTGATCCGAGGCCACCGCGACGCGAGTGATCCGCACGGTTTCCAAATCCAACCGAATCCAATCGCCGGTAAACCCGTCGGGATTGCGAAGCAGGTCCACGGGCAACGCGTTAGTGAGGTTCTCACGCATGTTGGCGATCGCGGTGCGTAACCGATCGTCCGACTCAACCTTCTCGGGAGCGGTCTCGGACAAACCGGGGTCGTTTTCGGAAACCATTCGGGCGGCGCCGACCATCGGGTAAAAGACGGCGGAGTCGGATTGCGTCAGCGGCATTCGGTCGAGCGATTGAATCTCGGAAAATCGGCTCAGGTCCACGCCGGCAATCGCGAGCACTTCGTCGGCGGGTGAACTTGGCACCGCGGGCGTCCATTTCAAACGTCCGGCGACATCGATAATGATCGGAGTTGCCGAATCATCGTTGGCAGCTTTCACTTCGGCGGTACGAAGTCGCACACCGACGCCGGAAATGAAATCACCGATGACGGCTTCCCCGGCGAGACGATTGGTAAACAGCAACCGGGGAACACCATCGACCGATTCGAGCAGAATCATTTCCACCCGGTCCAACTCCAAATAATCTTGCAGGTCCGAACTCACCGTCAACGGTTGCGAACCGGCGATTGCTGAATCAATCTCAATCGCATCCCCGACAACCGGTGTCGATGCGGATCGGGCAAGTCGATCGGTGAGCGAGGAGTCGCTTAAACGATCCATTCGAAAGACGAGTTTCGCGATTTCATCGATGTTGATGTTCGGATTGTCAAAAGTCGGTTGAGCATTCGTGGTCAGCGCACTCATTCGCTGCGAATCGAACCCCGGCAAAAGATCCGTCAGCGATTGAGCGTAGGAGTCGTTCGATGAAAAAAACAGCGTGACGAACAGACAAAAACCGAAGTTGATCTCGCGTTTCCCCCGTCGCTCGCGGAGATAACGATTCTGGGCCGCTGTTCGCCACATGACGAGAACGGCGAGCAGGAACCCGATGCCACACGAGCCGATCACAATCCATAGCAGCGGAATCTCGTCGTCCTGTTTGGTTCCGTCCGAATTCGCGCCATCACCGCTTAGGCGATCAGCCGGATCACTCGCTGCGGTGCGCAGGCTGGCGGAGATGATCGGGTTGCCGTTGGGGCTCAGCGTGGCGAGATGGCCGACGAGAACGGGTGTCAACTCGGCACCGGATTGGGATTGATAGGATAGACGTTTAATGTACTCGCCTTGCACACGAACGCTCGGACGTGGTGATTCGATCGGGAAAATTTGTTTGTCGGTAGAGTCTTCGTCGTTCGATTTACCATCGGTTGAACCAGAGACGAGTCCTTTCATTTCCGGAGGTAATTGGGCAACGATGACCATCCAAGGTCGACGCGTGGCGTCATCGGGCAGTAACCATAAATTCCAATAGTGCTCGATCGAAAACACGCTTTTCGGCGCGCTGACTTTCTCAATCCGAACAAGTTCCCCGTCGGCGGTCAACGTTCGCCCACGATAAACGGCGGGTTGCTGCAACAGCGGCAAAACGCCGGCAACCGAGGGGGCGGGCCATGACCGGCGGAGTAACTCGAAACGAATCCCGCGAGAATCGTGCATCGCCGTCGTCGCGAGCAGAGCCGGCCCGTCGGCGGCCCGCCAAACCGTCCCGTCCTTGACCGAGCCGATCAATCGCTGCTGGATCGCGAGCGCCAACGCGGTTTGTCCCGATTCACTGCCGAGTGAATCTCGTTTTCGTGTTTCGAGATCCTCCAACCAATCCAAATCCATCGATTCACCTCGCAACCAAGCGGCGAGAACCGCCGCGAGGTCGGCGGGTGTTACCGATTCCGCCCATTTTTCGAACTGATCCCGAATCGGCTGCGTCATCTCAAAAGGTGTCGTCTCGACTTCGGCAGAAGGGGATCCAATCGACTCCGGATCGTTTTCACTTCGAAAATTTGGTCGCTCGGTGGTCGAATCCGACGTAATCGCGGCGATTTGCCGTGGCGGCTCGGGGAAAAAGACCTCGTACACTCCCGGACGGGCCGCCTGACCCATCGCGATGATGATGAGTACCAACACAAGACTCAGCCGGATCACGCGTCGCCACGAATCGGTCTGACCGAGCGTGCCCTGGTGAGAACGAGAATGAGCGGATTTTCGACCGTAAAGTGATTCGCCGTGAAGATCGCTGGGGATTCGCATCACTAGAATACCCTTTTAAGGGGGGTAACTCCATGGAGCATCGATTTCGAAACAACTCGCCGCCGGAGCAATCAAAAGGTTGCTTGCCAGCTACCTGCACTTTAACCTAGTGGGATGCTGTCCGACATGTCGACTCCTGCCGACATTCTGCCGAAACACTTTTTCTGCGAAATTTTCTATGCCGCGTTCGCCGTCGATTGCTTGCATCCGGTTCCCCCGCACCCTCGGCAGAGGCTGTTCGATTCTGCTCGCGGTCGCCCTCGGCCTGTTCACCGGTCGGTTGCTGCACGCCCAAGGCGAACCGGCGGGCGATTTCGTGAACCAATTGCGGGCGGCGGGCTATTACGACTTGGCCCTGGCCTATCTCGATCGATTGGACAAATACCCCGGTGTCGACTCGGCCTTCCTGAGCACGGTGGCACTGGAGAAGGCTCAAACCTACATCGACTCGGCGGTCGCGGCACGCTCGAGCGAGCAACGAGACGAATTGTTCCAAAACGGTGAGGATCAACTCCGCGAATTCTTGAAAAATCAACCCGAGAACCCGCGAGCGTCCGAGGCTCGCGCCCAACTCGGACGATTGCAAATGTTCCGGGGGTCGCAATTCATGTTCGGCGAACTCGACGACACAAAACGAAAAAATGCTCTCGAGCTCTATCAAGCCGCCTCGAAAACGTTTGACGAAATCATTGAGGACCTCAAAGCGAAACTCAAGGAAATGCAAGGAGCCAAGATTGATCCTCAAAAAGAACCTAAGAAAGCAAAACAGCGAGATCAATACCGATTCGAGTTTTTGATGGCCCAACACAATGCCGGTGAATCCAGATTAATGGCGGCAGAAACGTTCAAAGACCCTGCTAAGGACGCAACCCAAACGCTCAACGAAGCACTCACGATCTACACCGATCTGAGCGAAAAATACGACACCTATGTCCAGGGAGCAACCGCTCTGTTTTCGCGCGGACGCGTCGAGAAAATGTTAGGCAAACGAGACCAAGCCTACGACAGTTTCCAACGCATGCTCGATCAAGGCGATGCCGATCCGTTACGCGAAGCCAAAATTGGGGCGACTTCGGGATTGATCGGTTTGCTGCTCACGGGGGACGAAAAAGAGAATGGGAAAGTCGATTACGCCGAGGCGATCAAAATCGGCGAACCGATCGAACGCGGACTTCGCCCCAACGAACAACGTACCCAAATTGCTCAAGAGCTGCGAGTCGAATTGGCCAAAGCGTATCTTGCCAAAATCAAAGACGAAAAGAATACCAAAGGCAACGAAAAGAAACGGGCCACCACGGATGCGCGGAGACTTCTGATCAAAGCGAAAAAAATTCCCGGCACTCACGAGGAAGCAGTTACTGCAATGCTCGCCGAACTGGGAATCGACGCGTCGAGTGACGAGGAGGTCGCCGACATGCCCACCGCCGACGATCCAAAGAGTTTTGCCGACTCCCTGGTCTCCGCGAGACAAATCTTTGAAACCGTCCAGCTCCTTAAGGAACAACTCGAAGGTTTGAAGAGTTCCAAGGCCGAACCCGAACAAATCCAAGCCGTCGAAGAGTCCATTGCGTCGACGCGTCAAACCGGGATTGTCATCCTTCGTCGGGGCCTTTCGATGATCCACGCCGATACCCAAACACCCCAGATTAATGAGTCCCGACAGTTTCTAGCCTTCCTATTGCTCGAAGAGAAAAACTTTCGTGATAGTTTCGTTGTCGGTCATTTCCTCGCCCACTTTGCCCCCGGGACCCAAACCGGATTGAGCGGCGGATTGATCGCTCTGAACTCGGCTCAACAAATCATCGCTGTCGAGGGCACCGGCAATGATTACTGGCTCAACGAAATCAAATCACTCGCCGATTTTCTCGTATCCAAATGGCCCGACAGCCCTAAGGCGGCATCCGCTCAAGGCATTTCGATCGTGCTGGCGCTGCAAGGCGGTGATTTGACGGAAGCGAAACGGTTGGCCGATAAAATGCCCACCAGTCCCGAGCAAGCGAAATTCCGACGACTGATCGGCCAATTCTATTGGAACGAAACTCTCACACTTCGCAGGGATAAGAAAGACAAGGAAGCCAATGATTTGTTGCCCGTCGCGGCAACCGAACTGAAATCAGGACTCGAAGGCATCCCCGATAGTCTCGTCTCCGAGGAAGCCCTTAAGGCGGCTGTCGTGTTGGCGAAAATCTATCTCCGTCAAGACAAACCGGCCGAAGCCGTCAAAGTCCTCGATCATCCAAAGTACGGGCCAATCGAAGTCCTCGAAAAACTCGACGCCCCGTCAGACAATTTTCTATTCGACCTCTATAAAACCGAATTGCAATCCGTGGTCGGTGAGATGACGGCGTTCGGTGGCGACCAAGAAAAAATGCTCGCCCGAGCCTCCGCCGCCATCGACAATCTGCAAAAGACTGCCAAGGACGACGAAGGTAAGAAAAAACTAGTCGGTACGTTCCGAATTCTTGCCGCTGACATCCAAGGACAAATTAAAGACGCACCGCCCGTACGTCAAAAACAACTGATTGATGCGTTCAATGTTTTTCTATCACGAATCTCTTCCATCACCCAAGACGACACGACCTTGTTATGGGTCGGGCAAACGATGCTCGCAATGGCGGAGACAGCGATGATGCCTGGACAGGTCAAAGCCGAAGGTCAGTCCGCTGAATTGTTGACCACGGCAATTAATACGTTTCAAACCCTTAAGAAAAAACCGGATGCGTCGGATAGTATTCCGTTTTTACTAGGAAAATCTTTGCGGCTCCAAGGTGAGTATTCCGCAGCGGTCAAAGAGTTTCGTGATATCCTGACGGTAAAAAAAACGATGATCGACGCTCAAGAAGAAGCGGCTCTGACCTACGAACAATGGGCGGCATCGATCAGCCCGAAATTTCGGGCGAACGCCTACGGCACCGCACTCCGAGGTGGCAACAAAGGAATCATTTGGGGTTGGGGGAAAATTAGCGTGATGACTCAACGTAACCCCGCGTTTCGCGAGAAATTTTTCAACGCCCTCTACCATGTCGCGCTTTGTCGCTACCAACAAGGCAAAGCGTCCGATGACAAAAAAATCATTCAGCAATCAGCGCGTGATATCACTCGCCTGCCCGCGATGTATCCTGATATGGGCGGCCCAGAACAGTTCAAAGAATTCAATTCACTTCTAAAGAAAATCCAAATCGATCTGGGTGAAAATCCCGACGGCTTGGCTCCCGCTGCGGAGTAGAGATTGTAGGACCATTGTCTCAATTGTCCCGAGTATGAGGATCAGTGGCCTTTGAAACTTAAGGTCAATTGAGACAATGGACCTACCAACTGAGGGTCAATTGGGATAATGGACCTATCATTCGCATTTCACAACAGCTAATCGGACCATGACAATCATGACTTTTCTCTCTCCTCGTTGTTTTGTTTTACTGGGTTTTGCGTTGTGCTGCCTAAGTGGTTCGGTGGCTCACGCTCAAACGGATCGTTTGTATCCGAAACAGGGTGATGTCGTGATCGGCAAAATGAAATCGATCGACAAGAACGAAATCGTCATGACGGCGGGCGGCAAAGACGAGACCCATGCGACGAGTGATGTTCAGAGAGTGCTCTTCCAAGGCGAGCCGAAAGAACTCACCCAAGCCCGCGATTTTGTGCTCGATTCGCAGTTTGAACAGGCGTTTGCAGAACTCAAACAAGTCAATATCGCGGACTTGCCTCGTGATGTGATGAAGGCAGACGCTCAGTTCTATCTTGTTCTCTCGCAAGGCGAGTTGGCACTGTCCGGTCAGGGCGATCTCAATAAAGCGACCACCGACGCGTTTGCGTTCGTTCGTGCCAATTCGGACACTTGGCATTACTATTCGGCGATGCGACTACTCGGCGATCTCGCCAAAGCACTCGGCAACTATGAGAAAGCCACGCAGTTTTATGGGATCCTCGGTAATTCTCCCGCTCGCGATTTGAAGATCGAGGCGGTCTTCCAGGGTGGGATGGTGAAACTCGCTCAGGACGATCTCGAAGGTGCGAAAACAGCATTGTCAAAAGTCGCTGGCGTGAAACCCAACTCACCCGCCGAGAAACGATTAAAAACACTCTCAGAAGCCGGACTCGCCGTCGTGGCGGCGAAACAAGGTCAAGGCGACGCGGCTCTGGAAATGGTGAACCAACTGATCGTCGGTCTCAGCCCGACGGACACCCAAACTGCCGCGACGATTTATAACGCACAAGGCGCCAGTTACCTCGCCTTGGGCGATGACGAGGGAGCCTTGCTCGCGTATTTGCACACGCAATTGATGTACTCGATGCACGCGTCGGAGCACGTGGAGGCACTGAAACAATTGATCGAATTGTGGACGAAAGTCGGCAAACCCGACCGCGCCGCCCAAGCCCGCGGCGAACTCCAACAACGCTACCCCGGCCTCAGCGGCTAGTGCCGTAACTTGGAATTGACCTGTCACCAACGGCGTGTTATGCGATAGCGAAACAATAAGACGCGTTATTTGGTAGGTGTGGCTGTGTAGTTCAATCGCGGCAAAAACTGAGAGAATTCAATCGGCATTCGTTCCATGAATTCTTCGGTCGCTTTGCGTTTCAATTCATACGCCCGCTCGATTATGTGAACGGTTGTGCTCAGCCCGGTTTTGGTTCGCGTCTTCCGTATCAGTTCGGCTGCAGATTGCAGCCGATCGCATCATCAAGCCACTGCAAGTACGTCCGACCTGTGAGAAGAAGCGACGTTCAATCGGATTGTACTTGCTGCAATAAGGTGGATAGTGCGCCACTTGGATCGGCAGGCCAATTCGTGTGGCGAGGGCTAACAGGTCTTGCTTAAATATCTAGTAGCGTGAGCTGTTGCTGCCTCCAGCATCGCACAACCAAAGGATCTTTTTGGCTGAGGGGTAGTGACGCCGCCCGATCCGTCGCCAGTACCACCAGAAACTGTCGCATGCGAACTGGGTCGTGTCGTGACTCAGCCCCAGGTTGACGTGACCGTGATTGCGGGCGAGGTCGTCAATCCCATGGGGAATCAAGACACCATCGGACCCACTTGGGTAATCATGATCGAATGCCGTCATCGGAGCGTTGCAGTACGCACGTCCTTTACGGTACATCGTCCCCAATTGCTCTTTTGCCTTCGTAAGCACATCGGGGGAAAAGGTTCGGCAGAACCTCACGTAGGCGAGTCTCTCTGAGACTCGCAATTTTCAGCGTCCCAGAGAGACGCTGCTACGTGGTTCCACCGAATGAATTGTGATGATGTGCTTATCAATTGAGAAAACAGGGTCTCCCGTCTTGGCGAATGAACTGCGTAGTGAGTCGATGTGCTGGAACTGACTATCACGATCAAAGCTCAGTCCACCAGCGATAGAGTTTTCAATTTTTGCGTCGCCGAATTTCATTTTCTTCCATCCAGTTGGCAACCGTAGGACCGCTGATAGGCAGATTGGCCTGTCGAAGGATTTCAGCAATTCCTTGTGGCGAGAGATGGGTCCAAACGATATCGGGTTCATCTGGGTCGCCAGCGGCATGCAGATCGACAACCTCAACTAGCTTGTCTTCGATCTCAGGATTTTCTTCCAGCCTTGGTTTTCGGCCACCGCCTTCGGCACGCTGCCGATCGCCCAGTTTGTCATCAGGAATCCCGTCCAGCTCGCTTGCACCACGTCGGATCGCGTGCTCGGAGCAGTCCAGCAGTTTAGCGATATAACGCTGTCCTCCGTGTCCCAGCTTCTCGGATTCGATGGCCGCGTAGCGTCGCCGATCTTTCTCGGACAAGCTCCCAAAGACATTCCTCATCCGTTGCTCAGTTTGCTCGGAATAAGGAGACTCGAATTGAAACGCCATCGCTCGACACCTCCGTGAGTGGACCAAGGCGGTGACTCCCACCGCCGTAACGCTCAATAGTCTACACTATTCGGCGCGTCTTATTGTTTCGCTGATTGCTTACCTGTCGGTTTTAAACGAAATCCTGCTATTTTTCTACGCCAGATCTCAGCTTCCGATGCGTGGCTCGCCGGATAACGATTGAAGGCAGTTTCCGCAGTTGGTTCTTTATGCCGAAGGTGTTTCAGCGAACACCGCCGGACAACTTCACCAAGAGCATCAGAGAGTTTTCATCAACCAGACGTTGGCCGGCTCCAGCCGCGTCCGACATTCCCTAAATCCAACCCTGGTTGGCAAGGAATGTTTCTGTCGCAACGGTTTCTTTCAGACCGATTTGCCCACATCTACAGGTGAAATTAGCTACGATAGAGGCAGCGTTCTCACGAACTCGCGACTGGCGTTGTCGCCACGGTTTCGACGCGGTGCGTTGTGTTGAGATGAAACGAGTTTGAGGAAGCCCCTTCAAGGAGAATTGTTTTGCGACGGCAGCTTCTACCCCTCTTTTGCATTCTTTTGTACATCTCGCTGTTGGGGGATTCCTCGGCATTGTTTGCCGACGATGCGGTGGCGTCCGGGCAGACGGCGATTCGATTCAACCAAGACATTCGCCCGATTTTGTCGGATCGATGTTTTTTGTGTCACGGACCGGATCGTTCGAGCGAGCAAGCCCAGGAGTCGGGGCTTCGTTTGGATGACCGCGAACTGGCGGTCGACTACGGCGTGTTTGACTTCGATGACGTTTCGGAAAGTGAAATCCTCGCGAGGATCACGTCGGATGATCCCGATCTGCAAATGCCACCGCCGCATTCCTTCAAAGAGAGTCTTAGCGAAGCCGAGACCACGTTGATCCGCCGTTGGATCGAGCAGAACGCGCCCTATGAGAAACACTGGGCCTACCTGACGGCTCAGCGACCGGAAGTTCCCGCCGTGGACGATTCGAAGCAACTGGGCCACCCGATTGATGCGTTCGTTAACCGACAACTGAAATCCAACGGCATGAACGCGGCCGCGACCGCCGATCGCGAAACGCTGATTCGCCGTGTCTCGTTTGATTTGACCGGACTGCCTCCGACCATTTCGGAGATCGATTCATTTTTGAAAGATTCCCGCCCGCTCGACCAAGCGTTCGAGCAGGTTGTCGATCGGTTGCTGGAAAGTAATCGCTATGGCGAACACATGGCCCGATTCTGGCTCGATGCAGCCCGTTATGCCGACACGAGCGGATACCAGTACGATCGCGAACGCGAGCAGTGGGTTTGGCGTGACTGGGTCATCAACGCGTTCAACACCAACAAACCGTTTGATGATTTTACGATTGAGCAAATCGCGGGAGACCTGCTGCCCGACGCGACCGAGCAAGATCACTTGGCGACCGGTTTCAACCGGAACCATCCGATCACGATCGAGGGGGGCGTCGTCGACGAGGAGTACCGGACCGAATACGTGATCGATCGGGTCGTGACGACCTCCACGGTTTGGCTCGGCCAGACGTTCTTGTGCGCACGCTGTCACGATCATAAGTACGATCCGATTTCTCAAAAAGACTTCTATCAGTTCTACTCGTTCTTCAACAACGTCCCCGAACGAGGACTTAACGGTTTCGACCCGAAACGAAAGGTGCCCTCGCCACTGCGCGCCGAAAAGACCGAGGGATTGCGGAAAGCTGTCCAGCAGTGCCAATCGGTGCTTGCCAAGAAAGAGATTCCGATCGAGCAATGGGAGCAGCGATACCGCGAACGTTCCCCCGTCTGGTCGGTTCGTCAACCGAGTGGTGTTGTCTCCTCCGGCGGAGCGACACCCGAGTCTCTCGACGACGGGAGCATCCTGATGACGCAGAAGAATCCGGTCAAAGATGATTACGAATTCATGATTCCTGTTGGCGACGAGAGTGCTGCCGCGATTCAATTGGAAGCACTCATGCACCCGACGCTGACCAACGGTTCGGCGAGTCGTGGGTCCAACGGGAATTTCGTGTTGACCGAGTTCCTCGTTGAAGCGGCATTGCCGGGAACACCCGAGCAGTTTGATCCGATCAAGATCGCCTCGGCCGTCGCCGATTACGAGCAACCCGGGTTCACGATCGATTTGGCCATTGATGGAGAAAGCAACACTCAGAAAGGCTGGGCTGTCAACGGGAACGAGAAGGTCGAGAACCGCACCGCCGTATTCAACTTCGATGCCTCCGTACCGGCCGGTTCGATGTTGCGTATTAAGATGCAGCATCGCTATGGGCTGTCTCACCAGATCGGTCGTTTTCGGTTATCGGTTTCACCTCACGCCGTGGCCCAACTCCAATTAAATCAGTTGATGGCGATCGCCCCGGAAGCGCGCACTCCGCAGCAATCCGAAGACGTTCGCCGGGTACTGATTCGTGAATTCGGCGATGAGGAATTGAATCGATTGGTCGATCGACTCGATCAAGCCCAGCAAGCAGTCGCCGTCTCCGTGTCGTTCCCGGAAACCATGGTGATGAAAGAAATGCCATCGCCTCGGGAAGTGTTCGTTCTGGACCGTGGCGAGTACGACAAACCTCGCAAAGACGAGCCGCTAACCGCGGCGGTTCCCGAATCACTCGGGTCGCTTCCCGAGGGGTTCCCGAACAATCGCTTGGGACTCGCTCGCTGGCTCGTTTCACGAGAGCAACCATTGACTGCACGCGTGATCGTGAATCGGTTTTGGGCCCAATTGTTCGGAATCGGTTTAGTCAAAACGAGTGAAGACTTCGGTTCCCAAGGAGAATTCCCGACGCACCCTGATTTGCTCGATTGGTTGGCCGTCGAGTTCATGGAATCCGGTTGGGATGTCAAACAAATCTTTAAGACCATCGTGATGAGCGACACGTACCGGCAATCGTCCGTCGTGACGGTGCAAACGTACGCCGCCGATCCGGACAATCGCAGGCTGTCCCGCGGGCCTCGGATTCGTTTAGACGGGGAAGCGATTCGAGACAGTGCATTGGGAGTCAGCGGACTGTTATTGCCAACGATCGGCGGGCCGAGCGTGTATCCGTATCATCCCGATGGTTTGTGGTTGGAGATCAATAATCGCCCTGGCTACTCGCGTACCTACCCACATCAACAGGACACGAGTCAACACCACCGGCGGAGCATGTATTCGTTCTGGAAACGAACCGTGACGCCTCCCTCGATCGCGATGTTTGATGCCCCGAGTCGAGAATACTGCGTCGTCCGCCGTTCACGAACGAACACGCCACTGCAAGCGTTCGTGATGCTGCACGATCCCCAATTCATCGAAGCGGCACGACACCTGGCCAGCCGCATGTTGAGCGAGAGCGGGACGAGCGTGAAAGACCAAATCGAATATGGGTTCCGGCTCTGTACGTCTCGGAAGCCAACAGCCGAAGAGATGTCGATTTTGCAGTCTACGTTCAACGACAAATTCGCGCAGTACACCACCGACCCGGAGGCCGTCGAGAAGTTGCTATCGGTCGGTGCGACCTCGGTTTCGGTTTCGGATAACGAACGCGACGAGTTAGCGGCGATGACCCAAGTCGCTCGGATGTTGTTGAACCTCAGTGAATTTTTAACGAAGAGCTAACCCAGATGCCATCGAATCCAAACCCCCTCGAAACGTATCAGAACCTGCAAACTCGCAGCCAGTTCCTTGGCTCCTGCGGACGCGTCGGGATCGGCGCGGCGGCGCTTAGTGCGCTGCTGCAACGAGAACTGCACGGCGATTCCATGCCCAAGCAACGATCCCGTGCCGTCAGCAACGGCCCCGGTTACGAACCCGGTGTGCCGGGACCAGTCCACTTTCCGGCAAAGGCAAAACGGGTCATCTACTTGTGTCAGTCCGGCGCCCCGTCCCAGATCGACACGTTCGACTACAAACCCACCCTCGAAGCTCTGAACGGAACCGAACTCCCCGACTCGGTGCGTCAGGGCCAACGGTTGACCGGAATGACCTCGGGACAGAAATCGTTTCCGGCAGCCCAATCGATCGCGAAATTCAATCAGCACGGAAAGAGCGGTCAGTGGATCAGCGACATGCTTCCGTATCATCACAAAATCGCGGATGACATTTGCATCGTTCGATCGATGTACACCGAGGCGATCAACCACGACCCCGCGATCACGTTTTTCCAGACCGGTCACCAGCAACCGGGGCGGCCCTCGATCGGCTCATGGGCCAGCTACGGGTTGGGGTCGGAGAATGCCGACCTGCCCGCGTTCGTCGTTTTGCTCGATAAGAACACCGACCCGCAAGCGCAGCCGGCGTATTCGCGATTATGGGGATCCGCGTTTTTGCCGAGCAATCACCAGGGTGTTAACTTGCGCACCGGGGCGGACCCGGTTCTGTTTTTACAGGACCCCACCGGTGGCTCGATGCAACAGCGTCGCGAAATGCTCGATGGTCTTGCTCAATTGAATGCGATGCATCGGGATCAAGTCGGTGACCCGGAAATCGACACTCGAATCGCCGCCTACGAAATGGCGTTTCGGATGCAGTCGTCCGTTCCCGACCTGACGGACACGTCCGATGAGCCCGAGTCGACCTTCGACCTGTATGGTCCCGATGCCAGGATTCCTGGGACGCACGCGGCGAATTGTTTGTTAGCCCGGCGGCTGGCCGAACGGGATGTGCGGTTTATCCAAATCTATCACCGTGGTTGGGACCATCACTCGGGTCTACCCTCCCGCCACCCTAAAATCGCAAAAGAAGTTGACCAGGGATCAGCCGCCTTGGTTAGCGATCTGAAACAACGTGGCATGCTCGACGACACGCTCGTGATTTGGGGCGGCGAGTTTGGACGCACAGTGTACCGGCAAGGCGGAAACGCGACGAACTTCGGACGCGACCATCACCCACGTTGTTTCTCGATCTGGATGGCCGGGGGTGGAGTGAAGCCAGGGATGAGCTACGGCGAGACCGACGAGTGGTGCTACAACATTGCTGAAAACCCGATGCACGTCCACGACCTCAATGCCACCCTCTTGCACTTGTTAGGAATGGATCATCAACGGTTGACGTATCGATTCCAAGGTCGCGATTACCGACTAACCGACGTCCATGGCAATGTCATGCACGACATTTTGGTCTGAGCGAACACGTAGCAGCGTCTCTCTGAGACGTTGAAAACTGCGAGTCTCAGAGAGACTCGCCTACGTGAGGTTCTGCCGAACCTTTTCCACCGATGTGCTTAGCTAGACAGCGCCACTTTGTGTGGGTTTGCCCGTAAATCGCTTGGTTTTCATTTAATTATCCGTTTTGGCGTTAGCCACGGTTCTCCTCACGAAAACCGTGGCTAACGCCAAAACGGCGAATACAAAGTGGCGTTGTCCAGTTAGGAACGCGGGAACAATAAGTGACGCATTTATCGTAGTGGATCTTGTTAAAGATCCGGTGCTGGAGGGATCTTTAACAAGATCCACTACCAAAGGCAGCCAGCCGCTCGCAGGCGATGGCGATCTCGCTCTCCGGTTGTCGCACGCCAACGGAGATCCTGACCAACCCAGTCTCCCCCGTTCCCATCGCTTCATGCGACACCGGCGAGCACTGCAAGCCGCTGCCAACAATCAAACCCAGTTGCCGAAGTCGCGCGGCCGATTGACCACTGGTTTCTCCATCCATCGCAAACGCAATCGTCGGCAGCCGGCGGTCATCCTCCGGCAAACCAAAGATCGTCACACGACTGTTGCCGCCTAACGTTTCTCGAAACCGACTCACCTGTTTGCGTGCGATTTCCAAGTCATCCGATCGAGTGGTCTCACCCAGCCAACCAAGGGACGCCTCCAATCCGGCCAGCGAAAACTGATCCACCGATCCAACGTCGCAATACCCCGGCCGACTTCCCCAAGCTTGGGCAGACGCTCCAGCATTCCTATCCGGGATCGCACACTGAGCCGTCGCACATTTCATCTTTGCCGAGCCCGCGATGGATAGTCCGCCGATGCCCCACGGAGCTTGCAAACCCTTGTGACCACCAAAGGCAACCAAGTCCGCCCCCAGCGAATTCAGATCAAGATCCACCCACCCAACAATCTGAGCGGCATCAATCAACACCATCGCGTCGTAACGGTGCGACAGTTCAATGATCCGCTCGATCGGCAACAAGTCGCCCGTCACATTGCACGCCGCCGTGACCGCGACCAAACCCACGTCCTTCGCCACCAACGATTGCTCCAACGCTACCAAATCCATCGACGAATCGTGACCAGCCGGAACGAACTCAACCGCAACGCCTTGTTGGGTCAATTTCTGCAGCGGCCCATGCACCGCATGGTGCTCCCACCGACTCGTCAAAACACGGCTCCCCGCCGGCAGATCCACACTCGCAATCGCCGTCGACAAAGACGCAGTGCAACCCGGCGTCAGCAACAACTGTTCCGGATCAGCCACCCCAAAGAACCGACACACCGCCGCATGAGCTTGCTCAAAACGCTCAGGCCACTGCGACGGATGAGAACGCATCGCATCCCCAACCGCATCGGTCACCACGCTCGGTTTCGGCCAACTCGTTCCGGCATGATTCAAGTAAATCGGTTCATCCATGCTTACTCGATACTCCCGAGGTAGTGGATTTTGTCAAAGATCCTTTCGCAGCAGGATCTTTAACAAGATCCACGACACCAACACAAATTCACTCAACTCCGTGGCCCTGCTAACCTCGGCCACCTTCGCAGCACGTTTCGCAAATTCGATGACACGCCGTGCATTGCAACTTGCCCCGAATGGCAATCAGCCGCCCGCCGCAGACCGGACATGCCGGATCCGATGACGGGCAAGACTCAGGCGACGATTCAGGATTCCGTTTCGGTTCATTCTCATTCATGGACGCAATTTTCCGTACCGGTGAGCGGATCTTTTCAGCGTTCTATCATTCTATGAATGCACACTCAACCGCCCGTTCACCGCCGCATTGCCAAAGCAACCCATGGAAACGACAGCCCTCAATCGCGATTGGTCCTCATCCGGCACCGACCACACCTCATCGGGCACCGACCACACCGTCGAAGTCTTCTTCGACGGCGAATGCCCGCTGTGTGTTCGCGAGATCAAGCTATTGCGATGGCTCGATCGGAAAAAAAACATCCTCTTCACCGACATCGCCGCGCCCGAATTCCAAGCGACCGAGTTTGGAAAAACGCCCACCGAGTTCATGGACGAAATCCACGGCCGCGTACCCGGCGAAAACGGCAACCCCGACCGATGGATCATCGGCGTCGAAGTCTTCCGCAGGCTCTACGCCGCCGTGGGCTTCGGATGGCTCGTCTGGCCAACGCGACTGCACGGCATCTCCCACACCCTCGACTTCGGCTACCAAGTCTTCGCCAAACACCGCCTCCGCCTCACCGGTCGCTGCACGAAAGAAACGTGCGACGTGAACTGACTCGTGGTTCATTGGATTTGCTTTCGGTGCGGCGATACAATGTGAGCATGGAAAACCAACTATCACCCTCAACGAACTGCGAACCCACGTCGATCAGTGGCGGCAGTGGCCCAATCCGGCGGAATGGCAAGTCACCCCCGAAACCGCTCGTTTACTGCAACACTGGCGGCATCACGACTTCCAAGGTATCCGGCCGTTCTTCTGCCAAGTCGAAGCCGCCGAAGTCGCGATTTGGTTGACTGAGGTCGCGCACAAATCGGCGGCTGGCAAGACGTTCCTCGCCCACCTGGCCAACGCGTCCGCCGAAGCTAACCCGGAGATCATGCGGCTCGCGCTCAAGCTGGCAACCGGTGCCGGCAAGACAACCGTGATGGCGATGCTGATCGCTTGGCAAACCATCAACGCGGCTCGCCGCCCGACCAGCAAGAAGTTCACCAAAGGTTTCTTGATCGTGACGCCTGGCATCACGATACGCGATCGACTGCAAGTCCTGATGCCCAACGACCCGTACAGCTACTACGCGACCCGCGAGCTGATCCCAAACGACATGGTCGGCGACATGCAGAAAGCCAAGATCGTCATCACCAACTACCACGCCTTCAAACTTCGCGAACGGATCGACATCGCCAAAGGCACCCGCGGCGCTCTCGAAGGTTGGCGTGGCGATAAAATGCAGACGCTCGAAACTGAAGGCCAGATGCTGCAGCGTGTTATGCCTGAGTTGATGGGCATGAAAAACATCCTCGTGCTCAACGACGAAGCCCACCATTGCTATCGCGAGAAACCGCAACCCGAAGAAGACGAGCAACTCAAAGGCGACGACAAGAAAGAAGCCGACCAGAACAACGAAGCCGCCCGGCTGTGGATTTCCGGCATCGAAGCCGTCAATCGCAAGATCGGCGTGATGAATGTCATCGACCTCTCCGCCACGCCGTTCTTCCTTCGCGGCAGCGGTTACCTTGAAGGCACTTTGTTCCCATGGGCAATGAGTGACTTTTCGCTGATGGACGCCATCGAATGCGGCATTGTGAAGCTGCCTCGCGTTCCCGTTGCCGACAACGTCCCCGGCGGCGACATGCCTAAGTTCCGTGAACTCTGGAAATATATCTCCAGTAAGATGCCCAAGAAGGGCCGGGCCAAAGTGGGCGACCAGGAATACGACCCACTCGCAATCCCGCGGCTCCTGCAAAGTGCTCTCGAAGCGCTGTACGGTCACTACAAGAAGACATACGAATCTTGGCAAGCCGAAGGCATTCGCGTCCCGCCCTGTTTCATTGTCGTCTGCAACAACACATCAACGTCAAAACTCGTTCACGATTACATCTCCGGCTTCGAGCGAACCAACCCCGACGGATCAACGACACTTGAAAACGGGCGTCTTGAACTGTTTCGCAATTTCGACGAACACGGCAACCGTCTGGCCCGTCCGAGAACGCTGCTGATCGACAGCCGCCAGCTCGAATCCGGTGACGCGCTCGACACCAATTTTCGCGATTTGGCCGGACCTGAAATCGAACGTTTTCGCCAAGAGATCAATCATCGTCATGGCAGCGGCACCGCAGCCACCGGTGATTCGATTTCCGATTCGGATTTGCTACGAGAAGTCATGAACACCGTTGGAAAACCTGATCGTTTGGGCGAGTCCATCCGCTGCGTCGTCTCGGTGTCCATGTTGACCGAAGGCTGGGACACCAACACCGTCACTCACGTCCTTGGCGTGCGCGCGTTCGGGAGCCAACTGTTATGTGAGCAAGTCATCGGCCGGGCACTCCGCCGGCAATCTTATGAACTGAACGAAACCACCGGCCATTTCAACACCGAGTACGCCGACATTCTGGGCATCCCGTTCGACTTCACAACAACGCCCGTTGAAGTCAAACCGACCAAGCCACGCGAGACCATTCACGTCAAAGCCGTCCGACCGGATCGCGATGCTTTGGAAATTCGTTTCCCGCGGGTCGAAGGCTACCGAGTCGAGCTACCTGAAGAACGTTTAGAGGCCAAGTTCAACGAGGACTCGCTGCTCGTCCTCACGCCCGAACTGGTCGGTCCGTCGATCACGCGCACCGAAGGCATCATCGGCGAAGGCGTCGACCTAACACTCGAACACCTCGAAGACACCCGCAAGTCGACCGTGTTGTTCCACGTAACCAAGCGATTGCTCTACACCAAATACCGCGACCCCGGCGATGAACCCGAACTACATCTGTTCGGCCAGTTGAAACGAATCACTCGCCAATGGATGGACAGCTATCTCGAATGCAAAGGCAACACCTACCCGGCCCAGCTTTTGTATCAAGAACTCGCCGACATGGCGTGCGAACGAATCACGCAAGGCATCTCGCGAGCCTTCATCGGCGAAAAACCCATCAAGGCCATGCTGGACGCTTACAACCCAACCGGCAGCAGCAACTTCGTTAGCTTCAACACCAGCAAACCGATCCGCTGGGAAACCGACTCGCGACGATCGCACATCAACTGGGTGGTTTGCGACAGCGATTGGGAAGCCGAATTCTGCCGCGTTCTTGAATCGCACGATCGGGTGCATTCCTATGTGAAGAATCAAGGCCTTGGTTTGGAAGTGCCGTACAAGATGGGCAGCGAAGCCCGCAAGTACATCCCTGACTTCATCGTTCGCGTCGACGACGACCACGGCCCCGACGACCTGTTGAATCTGATCGTCGAAGTCAAAGGCTATCGACGCGAAGACGCCAAGGACAAAAAGGCGACGATGGAAACGTACTGGATCCCCGGCGTCAACAACCGCGGCACCTACGGCCGCTGGGCCTTCGCCGAACTCTGCGAAGTCTATGAAATGGAACTCGACTTTGACGAAAAGATCGAGCCGGCCGTTAATGAGTTGATCGACCGATTCGCAAAACAAGAGGCGGCGACATGATCGCGTTGTTTATCCGCGAAGCGGCGAAAGCTCTGAGCCGCGAAGCGGCGGCAGCATTTAGCTGCGGGCGTAAGCCCGCAGATCCCGACGGCCCGCCCCCCGCGCGCCCAGCCGCGAAGCGGCGACAGCAAACGGACGCTGCCGCCGCTTCGCGGCTCCCGAATGCGTGGACGCACCTATCCGTGGGCTGACGCCCACGGCTACATGCTGCCATCGCTTCGCGATTCGAATCCCTGGCCACGCCTCCAGACACCGCCACAATTCAAACGACCACCATTTTGCCGACATCGGGAAAATGGTCCTCCCTGACGCCAAAGCATGGCTCACTGAACTTGACGTCACAATTTGCAACCTCAAAACCAAGAGCGAAACACACCCGATTTCATTAGTGTTCGATTAGTGAAGATGAGTGTTCCCAAAACTCATCCGCTAGAACACTGATCTCCGCTAATCGCACACTCATCAACCAAAACCTCACCGCACCCGTCCGACACAAATTCCGTTTCATGTCCAAAACAACCTTCAAAACCAATCCAGTAGCATTGGAATCGTTGCTTCGTCAGTGCGGCGATGGCAAGATTCAATTGCCAGATTTTCAACGCAGTTGGGTTTGGGCAGAAGACCGAATCCTCAGCCTCATTGCGTCGGTTTCTAGCGCGTTCCCCGTCGGTGCACTGATGACGCTGGAGTCGAAACCCGACTCGACCATCTTCGCCTATCGTCCCGTCCAAGGTGCTCCGGTCGCCGCCAAGACCGAAACGCCGGACGAACTGCTCCTCGACGGCCAGCAGCGAATGACCTCGCTCTACCAATCGTGCATGCGCCGCGAGGTCGTCCAAACCATCACACCGAAGAACAAGCTGGTAAAGCGATGGTTCTATATCAACATCCAGAAAGCAATCGCCCCGGGCGGCGATCGAGACGAAGCGATCTTCGCAGTACCCGAAGACCGAAAGATCAAAACCAACTTCGATAAAGACATCGTGCTCGATTTGTCCAGCACGGAACTTGAGTTTAAACAGTTGATGTTTCCGTTGAACCGAGTCTTCGATTGGGATGAATGGCAAGAAGAATTCGGAGACTATTGGATTGACAAAGGCGAAAGCGAGATGCGAAAAGTCTTCAAGACATTTAAAAACGATGTCTTGTCGAATTTCAAGTCCTACCAAGTTCCCGTCATCACACTGGCCCACGACACGTCACACGAAGCCGTCTGCCTCGTGTTTGAAAAGGTCAACACCGGCGGCAAGCCTCTCGATGCCTTCGAGCTGCTGACCGCCATGTATGCCGCCAAAGGTCACAAGCTTCGCGACGATTGGCTCGGCAAGGATGGCGAGAAAGGTCTGCAAACCCGGCTCGTCGAATTTGGCCGCGCTGCCGATCAAAAAGTAGGTGTGCTATCCAAAGTCGCCAGCACCGACGTTTTGCAAGCGATCGCGCTGCGTCACACCAAAAAGGTACGCCAGGAAAAGATCAACAGCGGCGTCAAGGAAAACGACCTGCCCGCGGTGCGAGCCACGCGCCAATCGTTGCTCGATCTACCCCTGGATGCCTACCTCGAGTTTCGCGCTGGCGTTGAAGCGGGTTTCAAAACCGCCGCGAAGTTTCTGCGTCAGCAAAACATTCACCGCGTTCTTGATTTGCCGTACCAATCGCAGCTTGTCCCCTTAGCAGCGATCTTTGCCGAGATTGGCGACAAGGCCGAACACGCCAGCCACATGGCCAAGATCGCACGTTGGTTCTGGTGCGGAATCTTTGGCGAACTCTACGGCGGCGGCTTTGAAAGTCGCTTTGCAAAGGACATCGTCGAAGTCCCACTTTGGCTCGACGGTGGCCCCGAGCCATCGACCGTCAGCGAAGGTGTTTTCCGCGCCAACCGATTGCTCACCATGCGGACTCGACAATCTGCCGCCTACAAAGGCATCCATGCGTTGCTGATGCGAGAAGGAGCCAAAGACTTCCGCAGCGGCCAAGGTTACGACCTCGCCGTGTTCTTCGACGAAAATGTCGACATCCACCACATCTTTCCACAAAAGTGGTGTGCCGATCAAAGCCCACCGATCGACGTCAAAATCTATGACACCGTTGTCAACAAGACGCCACTCAGTTATCGAACCAACCGAATCATCGGTGGTGTCGCCCCATCAAAGTATCTCGCCAAGTTAGAACAAGGCAAAACGAGCGCCAGCGGCCAGATCGAGAATCCACCCATCGCCTCGGAAGTACTCGACAGTTACCTCGCGTCTCATTGCATTTCACCCGAATTGCTCCGCGCCGACGACTTCCATTCCTTCATGACCGCTCGTCGCCGCGCCTTACTCGCGTTGATAAGCGTCGCGACGGGCCATTCCATTGCCGACGTTTCGGACACTCCCGACGAAGGCGAAGAGCTCACCGAAGAACTCGCCCGCGACAGCGGCATCAACACCATCGAAGAATAGATCCATGGCCAAAAAATCATCACGGAAGAAATCCGCCGGCGCGTCCAAGAAGACCGTCGAAACGTTGACGCATGACGAGGCGAAGCGGTCCAACATCCCCACCGCCGAACTGGAAACGGTGATGGAGGACAACGAAGCGTATTCGATCCAGGTGGCGATTCGCAGACGCAATCCCGATCTCGATCCGCAACTCGTCTGGCGTGGCAAGGACACCAAGAACTGGTCCGATCTGGTCGTCAACACGCCGCCGCTATTCATTCAGGAAAAGGTCCACCCCAAGGTGCTGATCGACGACTTGCGGCGGCGGACCGAGGAAGCCGAAGCGTCAGGCGAGCAGGTGCAGCTCGATTTGTTTTCCGACTTCAACGGCCTACCCGATGCCTCGGCCAAGACCGAGTTCTACCAGCACGAATCGAACTGGACCAACCGCATGATCCTGGGCGACTCCTTGCAGGTCATGGCCAGCCTCGCCGAACGAGAAGGCCTCCGAGGGAAAGTCCAGTGCATCTATTTCGATCCACCGTATGGGATCAAGTTCAATAGCAACTTTCAGTGGTCCACGACGAGCCGGGATGTGAAGGATGGCAAAGTCGACCATCTCACGCGCGAGCCAGAACAGGTGAAGGCGTTTCGCGATACGTGGCGAGATGGCATTCATTCATATCTGGGCTATTTGCGAGATCGCGTATCCGTAGCAAGGGACCTGCTGACCAATTCAGGCTCCCTATTCGTCCAGATAAGTGACGAAAACGAACACAGGCTTCGATGTCTTTTAGACGAAGTTTTCGGGGAGACAAATTTTTGCGCAACGATCACATATCGAACATCAGTACCTCTAACATCGGTTGGTCTTCCCGGTATCAGCGATCGTATTCTTTGGTACGCCCGCGACAAGGAAGCATACAAATATCGTGACCTTTTTGAGCAACGTGATTACGGATCGAAAAATCGCTTCACGAACGTCGAGTTTGTCGATGGAACTCGCCGGACACTAACGAAGGAAGAGCAGCAATCCCCATCCTTGATACCGAAGGACGCAAGGAATTTCAAAATTGAAAACTTGATCTCGAGTGGGTACACACCAACCTGCACCTACGAGTTTGGTTATCAAGACGAGACGTACAAGGCGAAATCTCGCAAGAGCTGGAAGACGCATGTTGAAGGCATGCAAGTTCTTGCTCGATCTAATCGACTGAATAATTCTGGGAGCGTTCTTGGATACAAACTCTACATGGATGACTATCCAGTCAAGAAGATGGCCAACGCGTGGATGGACACCGCTGGTGACTCTGACAAGGTTTACGTCGTTCAAACACATTCAAAAGTTGTGCAGCGTTGTCTCTTAATGGCCTCCGATCCGGGCGACTTAGTCCTCGACCCAACCTGTGGATCTGGAACGACAGCGTACGTTGCTGAACAATGGGGTCGTCGTTGGATCACCATTGATACTTCCCGAGTGTCGCTTGCGTTGGCAAGGTCTAGGATCATGGGGTCGCGGTACCCGTACTATCTCCTTTCGGACAGCGAAGAAGGGATAAGCAAGGAGGCGGAACTATCTCGAACTGAGCCAACTGACAGAACAACTCATGGGCGTGTTCGCCAAGGATTTGTGTATGTACGTGTTCCGCACATCACAATGGGTTCCATCGCCAACAACTCCGAGATCGACGTCATCTACGACGACTTCCAAGCCAAGCTCGAACCGCTGCGCGAACAACTCAACTCAGCACTCGATCAAACCTGGGAAGACTGGGAGATCCCTCGGGAACCGGGCGAGCGGTGGGACGCGGCGGCTGCGGCGGCTCATGCCGAAGTGATGAAGCTGCGAACCGAACTCGAATCGACTCGCGACATCCTCGTCTCACTCGACTTGGAAAGCCAAGAAGATCGCTTGCAAGCGATGATCGAAAAGAAAGCCGCCAAACCACTCGCCGCGATCAATGAAGTCACCGACGGCAAGTTCACTTTTGACTCACTGCCAAACGAACCTCGTGATCCATGGCCCGCGGAAGCCAAGAAACTGCACGCGGCCTGGTGGAAGCTGCGCATCGCACGTCAAAAGGAAATCGACGCCTCGATCGCCGCCAAAGCCGACTTTGAATTCCTGTACGACAAACCCTACGAAGACAAAACCAAAGTCCGCGTCGCCGGCCCCTTCACGGTCGAAAGCCTATCCCCTCACCGCACCCTGGCCGTCGACGAAAACGACGAACTGATCGACCCCAACCGCACTACAAGCCCGAAGCGCAAGCGAGTGACTTCCGATACGGGTGCCGATTTCGCCACCATGATCCTAGAAAACCTGAAAACCGCTGGCGTCCAACAAGCTCACAAAGAAGACCGAATCACCTTCACGTCGATCACACCCTGGCCCGGCGAGTACGTCGCGGCCACTGGCAAGTACGTCGAGAGCGAAAGCGAGGACGCGCCCGAAAAGAAAGCCGCCATCTTCATCGGCCCCGAGTTCGGCACCGTCGCTCGTCAAGACCTCGTACGTGCCGCTCGCGAAGCCGCCGACGCTGGATTCGACGTCCTGATCGCTTGTGCCTTCAACTATGACGCGCATAGCACAGAGTTCGACAAGCTCGGCAAAGTCCCCGTCTTAAAAGCCCGCATGAACGCCGACCTGCACATGGCCGACGAACTCAAGAACACCGGCAAGGGCAACCTGTTTGTGATCTTCGGCGAACCCGACATCGACATTCTGCCCGCCAAGGGCGATGACGCGAAGATTGATCAAATCCAAATCAAGATCAACGGCGTCGACGTCTTCCACCCACAGACCGGCGAAGTCCGCAGCGACGGAGCCGACGGGATCGCATGTTGGTTCATTGACACCAACTACAACGAAGAAAGCTTCTTCGTCCGCCACGCCTACTTCCTCGGCGCAGGCGACCCCTACAAAAGTCTCAAAACATCCCTCAAAGCCGAGATCAACGCCGAAGCCTGGGCCACGCTCAACAGCGACACCAGCCGCCCCTTCGACAAACCCAAATCCGGCCGCATCGCCGTGAAGGTGATTAATCACCTCGGAGATGAGGTGATGAAAGTGTTCAGGACTTAGCCATGCAGAACGAACTTGCTTCAGTTGACAACGTTCAGTGTCGATCCGTTGCGAAAATCATCAAAACGCACGGTGTACCAAAAGATGAAGAAGATACTTCGATCCAATCGCTTGCAACTGATGAACTTGCCAATTTTTATCTGTTGCTGGTTGCAATATGCCACCAAACTCAATCGCTTTGTGGAACCGTTGACGGTGTCGGCAAGCGAGGTTGGGATTATCTTCGTCTAAAACTACTTGACTCGGTGGAACGTGACCGATCTATCTTGACTCGCGAATTTTGGGGCGACCTGACACCTGACGCACTCGGAGATCTCTTTCGCGACCCGACCAAGGGGTCGACACTAAGCGGTGTTGAAGAGAGGGTGGCACTCGTTCATGATTTGGCAACGCGATACTCGGCTCTTCAAATCGACTCGATCCAGCGAGTTTATGAACAGAGTGGTGGGTGTGTTAGCCGAGACGATAAGGGCCTTTTGGTCAGACTTAACTCTTTTCGGGCTTTCGCCGATCCTGTGCAAAAGAAGTCGTTCTTCTTTCTCGGCCTGATGGGGAATACCGGGTCTTGGAGCTACGTGGATGCAGAAGGGATTGGCGCGCCAGTTGACTACCACGAAGTAAGAGGCCATCTTCGCTTGGGAACGGTAAGGCTCTCCACTGATATCGAAGTAAAAATCCGAGCCATGGAACCGGTATCGCAATCTGAAGATGTGGCAATTCGTGCTGCAGTGGCCGCCGCGATCTCGCTTGTCGCGAAAGATGTCTCCTGCACACCCATGCAGCTTCACTATCTCTTCTGGAACCTGTTCCGAAACGTTTGCGTCCGAGACAATCCGCACTGTTTCGAGATCGGTGCTAACGCTGGCCTACCCGAACGGTACAATCGCTTGCTTGAAAAACAGTGCTGTCCATTGAATTCAATCTGCATATCAGCAGGGAACTCAAACGGACTGATCGAACACTCATTTACAACTGACTGGTATTGATATGAAAGCGTTCGCAGTTCTCGATGGTGGCGGAGTGAAGGGAGCAGCACTGGCAGGCGCACTCGCCGCCGCGGAAGAGAAAAACATTGAATTTGTCGGTTACGGCGGAACTTCAGCAGGTTCTATCGTCGCGCTCTTGGCATCGGTTGGATACTCTGGGATCGAAATTCACCAACGGTTGCAGAATGATATCCATCCTTTGAAACTGTTAGACGATGACGGACAACTCTATCGCTCCGCTGCAGTGGCAGTGCAGGAAGCGATCGCAATCATTAAAGATCGCAAAATTGGTTGGTGTGGCCGGACTGCTCTCGGGTTTATGAAACGTCACAGAGAGTTGTTGCAAACGCTTGGAACGGATCTAGGAATCTATGATGGCGCGAGACTCATGATGACTCTCAAACAGTTGATCTCGGAAAAGATTCCGGAAATAGAGGGCTACGACGATCCAACCTTCGCCAATCTGGAAGAGCACGGCGCGAAGCAATTGAAGATTGTCGCGTCAGATATTTTCAAACGCCGAGCAGTTGTATTTGAGAAGAACAACGAACACCTCTCACAATCAGTATTGAAAGCGGTCAGGGCATCTTCAAGCTATCCGTTCTTTTTCAAGCCAGTCGATTCGCCTGGCGGCAAACGATTTGTGGATGGTGGACTCAGTAGCAACCTTCCCGTTTTTCTATTTGAGAAAGAGCATGAAAAGACTCAGCTTCCTATTATCGCTCTCGACTTGGTTTCGGGCGACCGGAAGCATGTTCCGGGTGTGATGTCGTTCATTCAAGAAATCGCAGACACGGCGTTTGAAGCGAGTGACGAGCTACTTGGCGAAATGCTGCCTGGATTGAAGCATATTCGGATCAAGGTTCCAGCTAACATCGGGACGCTGAAGTTTGATTTGACTGCGGACGAGATCGAATCCATGTTTCAAGCGGGCCGTTCCGATGCAAGCGCGGCATTGAACGAATGGGATTTGCTAACTGTCACGACCAAAGCTGGCGAGGAAATCCAAAAAGAGCTGAAAGCTTATTACGGTCCAGAGCGGCTTTTTGAACCGGTGTTGCGGTCGCTAATACAAGAGATCGGAGTCGAGTCGAAGGCACGCGACCTTCGAGCAAATATCATGGTTCCTACAGGTCGTTCTGATGGTAGCCGTATCGTTGTCTACCGACATGGCTATCGGACCGACGACCCGGACATAGCCTTGGAACTAGCGGAGTTCGGAGGATGTTCGGGCCAAGCGAGTAAATCTCACTCGCCAGTCGTTGCGAATTTGGAAAAAGCTGCAGAAAATTTTAACGCTGAGGGGAATGAGTGGAACATGACGCAATTTCAACAAAACCAGGTTGCGAAAGATCGAAAATCCATGCTTAGCGTTCCCGTCTTCGCACGAGAGCGGCGAGATGGGGAGTCTGCAGAGCATGTGCCGGTTCGGGCGATTTTGTCTATTGACTCCAGCACGGCACTCCACGACTCTGGTTGGTTGGAAATTTCGGAAAATGAATCTCCTTTCGTGACCAAACGTGTCACTGACTTGGCGATACAATGGAGTGCGGTTGTTTCCAAACTGCTTTCGTAAGCACCACAAAGGAGGTCAACATGATTTTGGGATTAGCAAAAAACGCTGATAAAAGCGCACTTCCGACGCGTCGAGCGGCTCCAGGCCTGTTCGTCGTCGTGAATGCGTACGCTGGAAGCTACGAGTACTTCTCAGAGAGTGATCCGGCGGTTGAACAGACCTGCTACGACAATGGACATGGCGAGGCGGGTGTAGAAGCGTCCGTGACGAGCGAGCGAGAGTCGGGGAGCGATTCGGACGAGCATTGAGGCTTTTTGCCCTGATTGTTGAATTGCAACGCGGCGAAGTAGCCCGTGGTTGAACGCCATAGGAGAGGCGTTTCGTATTTCTTTGCGGGTTTTTTAATTTCGGCCGTGAAATTTCCCTTATTTGACGTGTCCACCGATGGCCTCGCCCGCCTGACGGGGGACGAGCAAAAGTGGGTCATGACCACGGCCTTCAATCTGCAGATTGACCCTGTTAATCCGGGGATGCAGTTTCATCGCATCCATCGCTTCGAGGGCAATCACTTCAGGTCGACGCGGTCTGAACAACACAGCTCTGCCGGCCGCTCCCTGTCCCTTTCCAAATCTGGCCAGATCGCAGTCAGGATGATTGATCTCCTCGGCGAAGATACGGTGAAGGTCGTCCGCACGATGGATATTTCAAAATGAAAAACATGATCGAAATTGATACAAGCGAAACTTTTCCGCATCTACCCAAAGCCCCGATTGTGGAAGCGGCGATCCAATGGCAAGCCGCGCCGGCTGATCCGTTCGATCCGCAACGGCTCCTGGAGGCTTTGAAGGATAAACTGCCGGAGTACCCGCAGATCACCCCGCAGGTTGAGATCAAGGTTGAGCACCGCGTTGGTCCGGAAGGCAGTAAGTCTTCGCAAAGCCATGCTTGGCAGGCATTTCAAGTCGGTAAGCAAGACGAACCCTATGTCGCCCAGTTTCGGAAGAACGGGCTGATCGTCAGCCGCCTTCAACCCTACGAACGATGGACGACCTTTCGCGATGAAGCGTTGAGGCTGTGACGGATTTACGAAGAAATTGCCGCGCCGCCGGAAATTCAGCGTCTTGGGCTGCGCTACATCAATTTGGTGCCGATCGAATCGCCACAGTCGGTCGGTTTGTTTCTCCGACGACCGCCGGAGTTTCCCGGCAACCCGATCGGGACCGGTTTGCCGCTCGCCCAATTCACGCATCAATCGCAGTTCGAGATACCGGGTCACGAGTTGCAGTTGAATCTTGTTCAGATGATGCAGTCGGCTCCCCCCGGGAGCAAGCACGAGTTAAACTTGATCGTAGATTTCGACATCTTTTCCACCGGAAATCAGGTTTCGCTGGACGATTTCAAGAGTGGGATCGTATTCGAGACGATGTGTTGGCGGAAGAACAAAGCTTTTTTCAGCATCTTTTCCGATGAAGCGGTATCTCAGTTCAAGGAGTCGAGTTTTGTCAGCAGTGATCAGCCGGTCGAATAGCGAGACGGCAAGACAACTTGAATCGCAACTTTTGCGGGTCAGAAAGAGCCTTCACCGAAGCGTTGCCTTGGGAGCCGAGTCGGCTGTCCAAGGTGAATTGTCCGATGTCTATCTGGAATGCAACGAGCCGAACTGGGACGGCTGCAACGCCTTTCCTGTCGACCCAGATTCGTTTGAACTTGCCAAGGCCTTCTTGATGGCCCTGCCGCTGGGAACGAAAACACCGTCAGCGGGCGCTCACCCTGACGGACAGATGTCTCTGGAGTGGTACAGCGGTCCGCGGCGAAGTCTGACGATCAGTTTCGATCCGGTCGGCGATTTGCACTACGCCGCTTTGACGGGTCCGTCCCGCACCTGCGGAAACGCCGCGTTCGATGGCGAAGTCCCACAGATCATTTTGGAACTGATTGAACAGGTTTCCTAAATGCTCGACATGAACCACGTTCCGGAGGTGGATCGTACGGAAACTCTTACTCGATTCGTCGTATCGAGTAGGCACATTCGGAACTCGAACGAGACCGTCAAAGCAGATGCTTTCGTACCCCATCCACATGAGGAATTGTCAGTCAACCGCGACAAGGATGCTAGCAGCGAGGTGACCAAGTGATGAAAGTGTTTCGGGTGACTTCATGACAAGACTGGATAAAATCAGATCGGCTTGGTCGGGCTTGCTTGCGTCACAGCGGCCAGCATCGTTTACGATCACGATGGAGGCCGTGCTCGAATCGCAGAGTGAATCGCGAGGTGGTAGCCTGCCATTCAAAGCACTCGGTTCAGACGGAAATGTTTATTGGATCAAGATGGTGGACAACCAACAGTCGGCGCGTGTCCCAGTGACTGAGCAAATTGTTTCTGGTTGCGGTCGGCTGATCGGTGCCCCGGTTTGTCAAACCACACTCATTTTGATTCCGTCAGATTTTCACGAGGACGTATTGGAAAATGGGACCGTAGTACAAACGGGGACGGCACATGGATCGCTGGACGTGCCTAACACCGCGTTTGACAAATGGTACGAGCCACGGCACCGTCTTCGCGACGACAACCGTCGTCGTCACGCCGGGTACTTTGCACTCTACGACTGGTGCTGGGGCGATGACATGCAGTGGTTGTACGACCTGACGGACGATTGGAAAACTTATTCGCATGATCACGGGCATTTTCTACCTGGATCGCCATCTTGGACCGTCGAGTCATTGCTGAAATCGGTCGAAATACCGCATTCGGTCGGTACCGACGGTGGCAATTTAGACGAGAATGAACTGGAAACGCTCGCGGCCAAGCTTGAAGGTGATCTCCGTAGCGACTTGATTACTGTTTTGAATAGTATTCCGGATGACTGGCCCGTTTCTCGGCAGGAGTTGGAGGCGATCGGGTGGTTTTTGGAATACCGCGGATCGGAAGTTGCGATGCGGTTGCGGCACATCATCAACAGTTCCATTTGATCGGATTGAATAACATGACGAAGTATGCCTACTCAGTGATCCGCTTTGTTCCCTCACCGGTACGCGGGGAGTTTGTGAATCTAGGGATTATCGTCGGTTCCGAAAGAACCGGTGATTGGGCAATCGACGTGGTAAGCTCTCGTTCGCGGGCGTCAAAACTGGATGATGAAAACGTATTTCCGATGGTTGCGTCGGATCTGCAACGACTTCAGTCAATGATCGAGTCCTACTCAGATCCTGACTTGCTCGACCTTCCGTTTGATCTGTCCGACGAATGGCTCGCTCAGCTTTCCCGTGATTCTCGCAATCTGCTCCAGTACACGGCCCCCAATACGGTCGTTGCTGAATCGGCCGCAACGGCCCTTGAGAAGCTCTGGAAGCTGATGGTGTTCGAGCCTGTGCCGCAAAGACGAACTTCCCTGACACGCCGGAGCGTCATTTCACAATTCGTTTCGGCGCTCGAGCGACATGATCTGGATAAGTCCCACATCAAACGACATGCCAAATTAGAAACGTCAAAGACTCATGCCGCGATTGATGTCGTTGTTCACAATGGTGTTGTGAAGGACATTACCCAGTGCTGGTCATTGCAAATCAAAGACTCCGATGCCGTTACCAATGATATTAAGTCGTGGGGTTGGACGATCCGCACACTGCGGGAACGTGGTGGATTGATTACGGCGACCGGATTGCCGGAACCTTTGCAAGTCCCTGACGATGTTCGTGTTGGTGTGGTTTACGCGGAATCAGACTCGCAAGAGGTCACTGACGAAGCTTTCGAGGTTTTCAACGACAAAGACATTCAAGCAGAATGCGTTCCCGTAGGAGCGGTTGAAGACTACGCCGAGAGAGCATCGCAGTTTGTGAGAGATCAAAAACGCTTGGATCTTTCGCAATGAATGACATGAACCACGTTCCGGATGTGGATCGTTCGGAAACGCTTGCTAGATTCGTCGTATCGAGTAGGCATATTCGGAACTCGAACGAGACCGAAGAAAAGGACGTGGGTTGAGTGCAGTTCCGCATCTCCAGCACGTTCACCGACAGCCTTGCTCGCCTAACCGGCGATGAGCAAAAGTCGGTCAAGACCACGGCTTTCGACCTGCAAGTTGACCCTGTCAATCCAGGGATGCAGTATCATCGCATCCAGCGCTGCAAAGATCCGAACTTTTGGTCGATCCGTGCGGGTCGTGATATCCGCGTGATTGTTCACAAGACGGATGCGAGCTTGCTGCTGTGCTACGTCGATCATCACGATGCCGCGTACGACTGGGCGGAGCGACGGCGGATCGAGCGGCATCCGCGCACCGGAGCTGCTCAGTTGGTGGAAGTGCGGGAGACGGTTCGTGAGATCGAGATTCCGAAGTACGTCGAGCAGGAAGTTGCTGCAACACCCAAGCCGGCGTTGCTGTCGCGAGTCTCCGCCGATGACTTGCTGGGCTATGGCGTCCCCGAGCAATGGGTCGACGATGTGCTGGCGGTCAATGAGGACACGTTGTTCGAGCTGGTGGATCGTTTGCCCCGGGAAGCCGCCGAGGCGGTGCTCGATTTAGCCATCGGCTCAACGCCGCCGAAACCCATTCACACCAGCGAGGATGCCGATCCGTTCGCTCACCCCGATGCGATCAGTCGCTTTCGCATCATGTCGGATGTGGAAAGCTTGCGACGTGCCCTCGATGCTCCTTGGGACAAATGGGCGGTCTTCTTGCATCCATCTCAGGAAGCGATTGTCGAGAAATCCTTCAAGGGACCAGCACGCGTTTGTGGCTCGGCTGGAACCGGTAAAACGATCGTTGCGTTGCATCGGGCCGTCGGTCTCGCGCGGCGCCATGACCAGGCTCGCGTCTTGATGACCACTTTCTCTGACTCGCTTGCCGCTAACTTGCGGCGTCGGCTGCGATGCTTGGTCGACGGTGACGATTCGCGCGCGGGTCGCATCGAGGTGAAGACGTTGTCTCAGGTGGCGATCGATCTGCTGGGGCGTGAACCACAATTCCTGCCGGATGACACGATCGAGGAATGGCTGGGTGAAATTGGTCGGGATATCAAGCGGCCCATGTGGTTCCTGATGAGTGAATGGACGGGAGTGATCGACGCGTGGCAAATTCATAGCTGGAACGACTATCGAGATGTTCCACGGTTGGGGCGCCGCACTCGATTGGGTGAACCGCAGCGCCGTGAATTGTGGGCGGTCTTTGAACAAGTGTTGGCCCGGTTGGAGCAGACGGGATTGCTCACCGAAGCCATGCTGCTCGGTAAGGTTGCGAAACACCTAGCCAGCGGCGAAGCAAAGTCACGTTACGCATTCGTGGTGGTGGATGAGGCTCAGGACATCAGCGTTTCGGAACTGCGGTTCGTCGCGGCACTCACCAACGTAACCCGACACGAAAGTTCCGGAGTTGCGTCCTCAGCCACGGTAGTGGCGACAGCATGTAGCCTGGGGCGTGAGCCCCAGGAAAACGAAAGCAACGATTCGGAAAGCCTCGAAGGGGCGATAGCAGAACGTGGTCGAAGCAGTGCTGCCTCCCCTTCGGGGCTCCCCATTCGCACTGAACATGAATCCTGGGGCTCACGCCCCAGGCTAAATGCTGCCGTGCCTACCGGCACTAAAAAAGCCAAAGAATCCCTCGCTGACGCGTCGGGCTATGAAAGCGGGCGACTGTTTTTCGCGGGCGATCTTGGGCAACGAATTTTTCATGCACCGTTCTCGTGGAAGTCGCTTGGTGTCGACGTCCGGGGACGTTCGCAAACTCAAAAAATCAACTACCGAACGTCACACCAAATTCGCAGCCAAGCCGATCGTCTGTTGCCGGGTTCGATTTCCGACGTCGATGGAAACGCGGAGACACGAGGTGGAACGATCTCGGTCTTGAACGGTCCCAAACCGTCGGTGACCGTCTGTGACACTTACGAGAATGAAATCGCATGCGTTGCCGGTTGGATTCAAAGCCGTCTTGGCGAGGGTGTCTCCGCCGGTGAAGTTTGCGTTGTCGTCCGCGCTCCTGAGCAGATCGAAAGAGCGACCCAGGCAGCGTCACAGGCTGGGGTGGAGGCAATCATTTTGAGTAGTGAAGCGGAACCCGATTCGCAACGAGCCTCGATCGCGACGATGCACGAGACCAAGGGATTGGAATTCCGAGTGGTGGTGGTGATGGCCTGCGACGACGACATTCTGCCACTTCAATCGCGAATCGAGTCGGCGACCGACACTTCCGAACTCGAAGAAGTCTACAACACCGAACGTTACTTGCTGTACGTCGCCTGCACCCGAGCGAGAGACCACTTGCTGATCACCGCGGTCGATCCGGCTTCCGAATTCTTGGACGACTTTGATGGGGCCGCTGGCCAATGATGTACAACGTGAACGACGATGAAGTGAGCCAATGGGCCGAGTTCTGGGCGGTCTGTTCGCGATTGCTGACGATCTATCCGGAGCGTCCCGTTGGAATGAGCGGTGATGCGGAAGCGAAGCAGTTGGAGCGTCAACTGAAGGAGCTTGGCAGCGAATTGCTTCCGGTGCTGTGTGAGAACGATCACTGGATGGTGGAGGCTTCGGTCGGGAAAGGGAAATGGGCGTCGGTTCCTTGGGTGGCGTTCTTCGATAGTCGTGAGACGACCACTGCTCAAAAGGGTGTTTATCCGGTCATCCATCTGTCGTCGGAGGCTCCGGTCGGGATTCGCATCGGTTTGGGGATCGCGGCGAAGGCGTAACGAGGTCGCGAGGACGAGAAGGCTGCCGCGGTTTGGGAAGAGTTTGGTGACGCGAGCCGGCGAGAATTGACCGAGGATGGGTTCGTCGATGTGGTTAACGGTACGACGGAGCGAACGCCAATCAGATCGGGTGACCCAGCGAAACGCTACGACAAAGGAATGGTGTTTGAGCGGGTCGTTGCAATGGAAGAGCTGAAACGTTCGCCGGCGGAGCTGACCGTTGCGTTGAAGGCGCTGGTTGGTGGCTACCAAGGCTGGGTCGAGCGGAAGTCGGAGGTGTTGGACGATGATAGTGGCGTTGATTTCTTGACGTTGATGCGTGAGTACGCGGAGGAACGCATCGTTTTCATGAGTCCGCAACGGGATCGTCGGTTCTTCATTTCAGAAGTGGATGATCGGGGTTGCTCCGTTCAACGTCTGGACTCAGACAGCCCCGCTCGCGTGACAGCGTCGGCGTTTCAAACGAAGCTGGCTTGGTTGAAAGACCAGGGCGGCCAAGCCATTCGCAAGGAGATCGACAATACGACGGCGGTGCAGATCTGCTATTTGCAAATGCCCGAATTAAGCACATCGTCACAATTATTTCGGCGTAACCACGTAGCAGCGTCTCTCTGAGACGCTGGGAATTGCGAGTCTCAGAGAGACTCGCCTACGTGAGGTTCTGCCGAACCTTTTCCCCCGATGTGCTTAGGACTGATGGCGGATCGCCAAACGGCGGTTGTGTTCGAGAGCGACACAGACCGTTCGGACAACTTCGTCTCGTTGATTCAGTCGATGGGCGCGGTGACGCTGTACAAGCCGGTGATCTTGTCGTTGGTGATCGAGGCGATTCGCGACGGTGAGCGGACCGACAACCGAATTCTGTTTGACTGGTTGTTGCCGCGGTTCGTGGCTCGCATGCGTCAGCACGGCAAAGAGGTCGGTGAGCAGCAACTGGCGGAAGGCTTCGGTCGGCTGGCGAGCGATCTGTTTTGGATGCTGGCTCATCACAACACGAATGAGTTGCTGGACGTATCCGCGCCAACGGCCGCGAAGATTCGCGATCGGGTTTCGCACGCCCGGTTGCAGGAAGCGTATTGGCAAATGCTGCAGGACGCCGAGTGCAGTGAACGAGTGTTGAATTCGATCAAAGATAAATGGTGGCCCAATAACATAGTGGATCCGATAGTGAAACCTGAGTCTGATATTGCGACGGCAACCGCGAGTCTGGTGCAAGCGATTGCGGCGTCGGGTTTCATCTTTCATCCGTGGCAGATTGCGACCTACGTCACCGCGATGCGTACGAAGCCGTTCGTGATTCTGGCGGGAGTCTCCGGAACGGGGAAATCAAAACTGCCGGCGTTGGTGGCGGAATTGACGACTGGCAAGATTGACCGTGTTTCGGTTCAGCCGGATTGGACGGACAGTTCGGATGCTGGATGCGGAGGACGAGCGACGAGCCAAGTTTGAGCGTTTGACGCGCCCGGAATTCAAACACGGACTGCTGACGGAAGGTGATGACTTTCTGCCTCGATCGGCGTGGCAGACGAATTTGCAAATGCTCGGCTTTGAGCATCGTGGGCACCGACTGGTCCGTCGAAGCAGTGACCCGAAGGCGACGAAGAGCGTGCTTCCCAAGCGATGTTCCACGTATGGCGTCGGCAAACGGATCGGTGGTGCGGTCTACGTTCATCGAGACTATGAGGATGTTTTGGGTGAGCCCATGTTGGCAGCGAAGTCTCGATTGCCAGCGGGTTTCGATTACACGGTCGTCAAGCAAAACGAAACCAACGGCAATTTCAGCTTCATTCACTGCCCGGACTTCGACACCGCCGACGAGCCAGCGACCGGCAATTACACGGTCGTCAAATTGGATGGTTCGATGAAACTGCACGCAGGCTTGGCCGACCCGTCCATCTATCACCACAAATGGTTGTTCGTCGCCGAGGACTACGTTCGATTCGATGTCGCCGCGAGCGTGCAGCGATCGGTCGCGTGGATGTCGCTAAACGGCGTCGACAAGTCGTTGATCGGACGTGCGAGTTATTGGAACGAACACGTGGTGCCCCGCTTGAGCTGACCCTCGTTCCACGACGAACGCATTAAAATGAGGCTGCAAACAGGAGTTTTCTACGAAAGTCAGTGTTCCAACCGGCCTTCTTTCGTTTCTGCTTCAAACTACGCTTGAAAGTTTCTCGGTTCAGGAGCGTTCTTTGAAATTGAGCCGGCTTAATCAACGAAAGCACACGGCCGATCCGGTCGTGTGACGGGATGCCTCGACTGAAATCCGCAAACTTGGAGAGCCGTTGGATTTTTTCTTTTCCAAAGCACTCGATCTCCTCGGGGTCATCGGCGTCAGAGATTACCGCTGCGACAACAAGAAGTAAAATAGAGTTCATTGGGTGCGTTGTGCGTCCACCAACCCGAGGGTCTTCGACTTGATCAAAACAAGCGTGAAACTTGTCTAGTTGAACGCTCATCGCCATCTCCATTTCAGGGCAAATGAAAAATATTTTTGCTAATCATTCGCAAGAGGGGTTCACTCGGGCAGCCCCCCAGCGAATACTTCTCTCAACTTTTGATGCGATCGTCGTGGGTCTGCGTCGTGGGTCTGGGCCGAAGCGGCTTGACCCATTCTACCGAAACGACATCGCACCGGTCTTCTACCGATGAATTTACCACGACCTGCTTCGGCATTTCTAACATCTCGCCAAGGCGACAATCATGATAGCAACGAACCGTGTATTGATGATTGCTATGAAACGTTCTTTCCTGGTGCTGTCACTCGCCTGGTGCGTGTCTGCGCGGGCTGCGGATCGTCCTCCTAATTTCGTTGTCATCCTCGTCGATGATCTTGGCTACATGGACATTGGTGCGAATAACCCGGACTGTTTTTACGAAACGCCTTCGATCAACGCATTGGCCGATTCCGGGATGCGTTTCACGAACGGGTATGCGGCCAATCCGGTCTGTTCACCGACGCGCTACAGCTTGATGACGGGCAAGTATCCCAGTCGCGTGGGAGCGACCAATTTCTTCAGCGGATCGCGAAGCGGAACGTTCCATCCGGCTGCGTTGAATAACAAGATGCCATTGGACGAAATCACGATCGCCCAATCGCTCAAGGAGACAGGTTACGCCACTTTCTTTGCGGGCAAATGGCACTTGGGTGATCGTGAAGAGTACTACCCACAAAATCGTGGCTTCGATGTCAACATCGGCGGCTATAGCAAAGGAGGGCCTTATACGGGCAAGCGATACTTTGCTCCGTTTGAGAACCCGCAGATCCAAGTCGAGAGTCCCGACGGTGATCACTTGCCCGATCGCCTAGCCCGCGAGACGTCCGCGTTCATTGATGAGCATCGAGACGAACCTTTCCTGGCATACCTGTCGTTCTATTCTGTTCACACCCCGTTGATGGGCCGGCATGATTTGGTCGAGAAATACAAGCAGAAGGCGGCGAGCGTTACGGGCGAGGAGTTTGCTGAGGAAGAGCAGGTATTCGGATCCAAAAAACGCAACGTAAGAATCCTTCAGAAACACGCGGTCTACGCGGCCATGGTCGAGGCGATGGACCAAGCGGTTGGAAAAGTATTGCGACAACTCGATGAGTCCGGAGTCGCGGGGCGTACCGTCGTATTCTTCACCTCCGACAACGGCGGCCTGTCGACGTCCGAAGGTTCGCCGACGAGCAATTTGCCGCTGCGTGGCGGTAAGGGCTGGATCTACGAGGGCGGCATCCGTGAGCCTTGGATCGTGCGGTACCCTGGCATCACGCAGGCAGGTTCTCGCTCAGAGGAGCCGATCAGTTCGATCGATCTGTTCCCCACCATCGCGTCGGCCGCGGGCGTCTCCCCCGAGCACACCGTTGACGGTATCGACCTTCGTCCGGCACTCCAAGGCGATTCACTTGAGCGTCAATCCCTGTTCTGGCACTATCCTCATTACAGCAACCAAGGTGGGTTCCCCGGTGGTGCGATTCGCGAAGGCGATTTCAAGCTCGTCGAACGCTATGAAGATGGCCGAGTTCACCTTTACAATCTCGCGACCGATGTCGGTGAGACCGACGACATTTCCGCCGCGATGCCGGAACGAGTGAGTCAAATGAGAGGCCGATTGCACACGTGGTATCAATCGGTCGATGCCCAATTCTTGCAAGAGAAAAACGGCAACGTGCCTTGGAAGCCGGAATCTACCGAGTGATCATCATCGGATCACCGATAGGAAACGCGGTGAAGCATTTTTTCGCCGTGTTTTACGAAGTTTCATAGCTTGGGACCTTTGTCCCGAGCGAGCAATTTAAGAACCGCTTGCGGCAAAGGTCACTCGGAACGGACCATGGTCCGTTCCTGCGTTCAGAAAATGCTTCCGAGTCGGCACTGGTGACCCAGGGTGGCGGATCGATCGCGAAGGCTCGCAATCCTTTACCTGGGCGGTGTTGTTGAACGCCCTCGGCGTAAAAGCCGAGTCATCTTCGATGACAAGAAATGGCACCAAGTTTGTTCGAAAAAATCCAGATCAACCTCAAAGGTTGAACAGCCCAGTGCGGGCCGGATTCAGGTTCATCCGACCGAAGCGTGCGCCGATCCCAGGATCGAGGTTTCTCAAGGCATGTCTCCCGTGTCCCATGATTTGATGAAAAATCGTCCTCGGTGAACCGAAATCCGCCGAGGACCGTCGGCACCATTGGCGTACCGCTTTTGCAGGAAGACGCTGGCGACCGAGATCTCCCTTGTCGAGTGGCACCTCTGCAGAGCTCGACTGCGTTTGTTCCGGCTTACGTAGTCGACCAGCATCCATACTCATGCACCAATCTCGTTGGACACTGGAGTCATGCCTGGAAAACCTCCAACGCACGCTTCCGCCGGATGAACCCAAATTAATCCGCTTCGGCATCCACTGGATAAAACCGTTTTAAAAAAAGGAATGATACTCCCGACTCGAATTCAGAGATTCCTTATTTCGCACGATCTCGCTCGCGCGTCGGGTGATGAGCATCAATGCTCCACCAATCGCATCGCACGGATTTTAAACCGTCTGCGTGATGGTCGCTTTTTCGTTCAACCCGATCGATTTGGCGGGAAGTTCTTTTGATGGGGCGTCGATCCGTTGTTGCCGCGGCACGACAACGCCGCAACTGACCACGAACTGGATCGCTTCATCAATTGTGAGATCGAGGTCGATCGCTTCGCTTCGCCGCACCGTCACGGTGAACCCGGTCATCGGCATCGGGGACGTCGGCATCAGCACGCTCAGCATCGGCTCACCGGCGGCTTGGGAAATTTCTCGCATGCTGTTGCCGGTGACGAAGCCGACCGACCAGAGGCCTTCGCGAGGGTACTGGATCGCGACGACGCGGTTGAATTCGATTTGCCGGTCGTCGAACGCGAAATCGGTGATTTGTTTGACGCTGCCGTAAACCTTGTTCACGATCGGAATTCGCAAAATCGTCGCATCGAACGTGCTGAGCAACCACCGTCCGATCCCGCCGGTGAACAAACGACCGAGGAAATAGAGCAGCGAGATAAACACGATCAGGAAAACCGGCACCACGATCGAGCGTGGCATGTAGCGGATTTGAACGTAGCGATCCCAGTAGGCGGTGGCCGTGTTCGGCGCGATCGCAGCGGGTCCGAACGAGCCGATTTCGTCATCGACCTCTTGGACCACGTGCCCGGGCAGATAGCGTCGGCCGGTCGGATCGACGACGTAGTAAAGGCCCTTGTACGTGAATCCGCGAGCCCGACCGGCCGCCTCGGCGATCGCCAGGTCTTCCCGGACCGCCCCCTCGGGAATACCGTCGCGGATGTCCGCGAGGCTCCACACCAAGGTCTGACGGATACCCGATTCGACGGGGGCCAGAACGTAGTTCTCGATCGCATTCCACGCCCAAATCAGCACGACGATCGTCAGCAGCGGCGGCAAGACGACGCCTAGCCCCCGCAGGACCGCTCGCCTGGCACCGCCCATGGCTGGCACTGGCGCATTGATGGCTGTGGCTTCCGTTTCCGAAAGGGAATCGTTGCTGTCGCCAGCCTGGGGAGGGTTGTTCGGATCTTTCATGGAGTCCGCCAGCTTCGGTTGGCGTTGAGGTTAGTCGTGTCAGAACTCGGCAAAGGAAACGGCAAACATCGATTCGCCTAAGATTTCCACCTGTACGAAAACTGTAGCACGCGAAACGAGTTGGCAAAGCGAGGGTTGTCGACAATCCAGGTCGGACAACTCCAGAAAAGTTTGTTTATTCGGGATCGACCCGCAGCCGAGGTGTTTCATTTCTCTCGCATTGCCAAGGCGGCGACAGCGAGCGAGACGCGGGCGACACCGGCATCGTGCAGGATCGTGGCAATCTCGTCGGCAGTCGCTCCTGTCGTCATCACGTCGTCGACAATCAAAACTTCCCGTCCTTGCAATCGGTTTAACCAGCGCGATCGAATTTGAAACGCGCCATGGACATTTACTCGCCGGGCCTCATCGTCGAGCAGTGCCTGTTTGGCGATCGGTCGGGTGGTGTGCAGCAGCGTCACGTAGTGGAGGTTCAAATTTGAGGCAGTGTATTGGGCGAGCAACCTCGTGCCGCTGCCACCGCGTCGGACCTGACGAATCCACGGGCTCGGGACACTCGTCACGATCGGACGATCCGCCTTCGAGAGGGCCCCACCGAGGTCCGGCCAACGCGAGCGGCAGCGGGCCGCCAGAGCCTTCGCCAATTCGCGGGCAACGACCGCATTGCGAGGGTATTTCGCCGCGACCACCGCATCCCGGGCTGCGTCGTGATATCGATACAGAGGGGTGATCCGGTCGAAACGGTGGGGCGACTCGCGGGCATGACATTTCGGGCAGGCCGACAACTCAGACGAGACCGCAGCCGAGTCCGACCGGGCACCGCGGGGCCAACCGCAATCGTCACAGGCGGTTCGCATCATCGGGGTGGACTGGGTCAATGACGTTTCGCAGACCCGGCAAAACGTTTCAAACTTGCGCGAGCCTTCGTCCCCAGTCGTCTCTTTGGCAGCAACTCGTTCGGTGCGATCTCCACATAGAACGCAGACCGGTGGGAAGAGCAGCGGGCTGAGCGTTTCCACCGTGTCTCGAATCGCTCGCCCGATCGTGACGGCGGCACGACCCCCGATTGCCCGAATCGTCGAGACTCTCGGAGCAGCAGACGGCGGCGAGACCCCCTGAGATTCAGGCGATTTCGGCCCTGGTTGGGGCGGATCGGGTGCCGGTGGTTCGGAGGGGCGAGGAAACATATTTCCCGATTTTACATTTTTTCCTAGTGGCCGCGCGAACCTTCTGTTGAAATAATGTTCTAACTACACAGTCTCACCGATCGCCCGTTCGGGGTGGTTTCGCAAATCAACGTGAACCCACGTGAGCTGTCTTTCCAATGTGCTCCAAAACCGCACCGCAAGAAACGGTGCCGGGAGGATCCGATGCGAACTCTAATTTCCAATTTGAATGTCATTCGTGCGACCCGCGTATGCGGCTGCCTTTGCAATGGTTTCAACGGGATTTCGACGCGCACTGCGGTCCTGGCCGAGAGATTTGTGGATATCGCATGGAGGGCCTACGCGGCGCTCCATGAGGAACCTCATCTCGCGGAAAAATCCCAGATGTTTTGGAAGCCTCTAGATGCCAGTACCGGTAGGCCCGGTACCGGGAGCGAAAAACATTCGAGTTTTTTGCAGGTGATGGACCAAACGTGTCCAACACCATCGCGATTATGGGGACATCCCCCAATGACGTGGCTCGCTGTCGTCCCGGTGTCAACCACATCGATATCAGCGAATCGGACGAGCAACGGTTTCGACCCGGCTGGCTAACCCCCACCACCCGATCCCGCGCTCACGGACTCGATCTGACGATCCAACGTTTTGAAACACGGATCTGGAACACTGCCTCGGAACATTGATTCCCCTCGGCAGTCATGTTCCGAACCCTGTTTTGATACCTGATCGACGATCAAGTCAAACCTGACGTCATTCGCAATTTGGAAATGGGAACGCTCTTCGGCGCCCCGAAATCGTTTTTTCTCCGCCTGTCTCTGTTCACACCCGTTCAGTCACGTGCAACTCACGGAAAAAACATTTCGGAAACCGAACCTCGTCCTCTTACCACTGCAAACCATCGTCAGCCCGAGCCAATCGCGATTCCCAGATTCATTCTCGGAATTTATTTCACTGGCAATTTGAAATTGTAAAAGCCCCATCTTGTTTGGGGGAGGATTTTATCATGACGATCACTTGCGACACGAACACTTACACCTCGATCTTGCCCATCGGCACGATTGTCGAAGAAACTCCGTTGACCGTTGCACAACTTGTCACGGCGGCCCAAGACGGTGACCGGGATGCGTTCGGCGAACTGTTCGAACGCTACCGGCCGGCGATCGTGGCGTTGGCCATGCAGCGGGTTCGGAATGCTCACGAGGCCGAAGAGTTGGCTCAGGACGTTTTCATCCAAGCGATGCAAAAAATTTGCCAACTCCGAGTCCCCGAAGCGTTCGGCGGATGGCTGCGGCAGATCGTTCACCGGATGGCCATCAACCGAATCACTCGGGGCCGGTTGTCGGTGAGCTGTGACCCCGAAATTTTCGAGGCGACCCACGCCGATGACACCTCCCCGCAAACCGCGGCGGAAGATCAGGAGCGGGACGATGCCGTCCGGCTCGGGCTGACCCGGTTGGGCGACATGGACCAACAAACCTTGCGGGCGTTTTACCTGCAAGGACAAACGTTGATCGAAATGAGTAATCGTTTCGACGCCCCCATCGGGACCATCAAACGACGGTTGCACACCGCTCGGAAACGACTCGCTGAAACCATGCGAAACGATTTCCCGGCGACCGTGCCGATGAACCTGCCCGAGCCGAAAGTCTCGGTTTGCCAAGCGGTTTAAGATCGCCCGGCGAACGACATGCTCATTCAACATCGACTCACCACCGGATGCTATTGGGTGGTGAGTTTTTTGTGCCAACCGGAAAACCCGTTGAGAACAGAGCGACAATCGGTTCTGCGAACCTCGTTTCCAGTTTCTTTCCAGCACCTGGGTGAACGTTTTTCGCTATAATATCAGCGGTTTCCCTTTCTCTCATTCGTACCACCAAGATGGATTCTCATGTTGAGATTGTTTTTCTTGATTGTCGCATTCCTCGGGATTTTGAGTGACGGCTCAACGTCTTGCGTCGCGGCGGGCTATGACCCGATGACGATTCCGGACTCTTTTGAATCGCAGACATTGGATGTTGAGGTGACGGATTCGAAACGCGATCGCGTCATTCCCGTCCGCGTCTACCTGCCCGAGTCCCCGTCGCCGCAGCCCGTGATTTTGTTCAGCCATGGGATGGGCGGTGATCGCGAGGCGTCCCCGTATTTGGGGAACCACTGGTCGGCGAGAGGGTACGTGGTCGTCTTCCTCCAGCACGCCGGCAGCGATTCGGCGATCTGGCGAAACGTGCCACTCGGCGAGCGAATGCCGGCGATGCGTCGGGCCGCATCGGGCCAGAATTTTCTCGAACGGAACAGCGACGTCGCCGCCGTGCTCGACCAACTCACGCAGTGGAACCAAGCCGACGATCACATTCTCAAGGGACGTCTCGATCTCGATCATGTCGGCATGTCCGGTCATTCCTTCGGTGCGAAAACGACGCAGGCGGTATCCGGACAATCGGCGATCGGAGGGATCGGGAACGCGACCGAAAAACGCATCGACGCCGCCATCGCGATGAGCCCGAGCCCGCCGCGGCGGGGCGATCCGGCGACGGCGTTTGGCGAGGTTGCCATCCCCTGGATGTTGATGACGGGGACCAAAGACACAGGGAACTTCAGCGATCAAACCGTCGAATCCCGGCGCTCCGTTTACCCGGCGCTCCCTCCCGGCGATAAATATGAACTGCTGCTCGACGGCGCCGAGCACGCCGCGTTCGGTGAGCGACCCGAGCGGCGATTGCGAAGCGGTCCAACTCAGCGAGGAAAACGGAACCACCATCGAGCGATCCAGGCACTCAGTACCGCGTTCTGGGACAGCTATCTGAGAAACGACAAAACGGCAAAAGACTGGCTCACCGGCCACGGCCCGCGATCCGTCCTCGAAGCGGACGATCGTTTCCAGAGCAAGTGAGCACGTCCTTGACCTCACGAGCAATCGCAAGGAACATAGCAAACGAAGCACCTTTGATAGTTTTTCCCCCACCCGAAGTGAATGCTCGTGTCCGATGTGGTCCCGGTTCGTAACGCGTTAATCAGTGTCAGTGACAAAATGGGGCTGACCGATTTAGCCGCCGGGCTTCGTGCCGCCGGCGTGACGATCTACAGCACCGGAGGGACTCGTGCTCACTTGGAAGATTCCGGCATCGACGTCGAGGACGTCGCCAATTACACCGGTTTCCCTGAGATGCTCGACGGCCGAGTCAAAACGCTGCACCCACGAATTTTTGCCGGCATCCTCGCCCGCCGCGACCGCGACGATCACCTTGAAACGATCGCCGAGCACGACATCGAACCCTTCGATCTCGTCGTCGTGAATTTGTATCCTTTCGCCGCCACCGCCGGACGTCCCGGTGCGAGTCGTGAGGAGTGCATTGAACAAATCGACATCGGCGGTCCCAGCCTCGTCCGCGCCGCCGCGAAGAACCAAAACGACGTCGCGATCGCGACCAGCCCCGAGCAATACAGTGAAATCATCGAGCAATTGCAAACCATCGGTGGCACCACCGACGATCTTCGCAAACAACTCGCCGCCGAAGCGTTCGATCACACCGCCACTTACGACCGAGCGATCGCCGATTACCTGCAAGGCGAAACGATCAGCAGCGAGTTCCCGCAAACGATGCACGTCACGCTGCGACGAAAGACGCAGCTTCGTTACGGCGAAAACCCGCACCAACGGGCCGCCCTGTACAGCGACCAAACCGACCAAACCGACCGCTCGGCCAACCTCGTCTCGGCACGTCAAATCAGCGGCAAGGAACTCTCCTACAACAACCTACTCGACCTCGACGCGGCATTGGAGATTGCACGCGGCTTCGCCGAACCGGCCGCCGCAGTGATCAAACACAACAACCCCTGCGGCGCCGCCACCTCGGACACGCTCGTCGACGCGGTCGCTCTGGCGATGGCCGGTGACCCACTCAGCGCGTTCGGCAGCGTCGTCGGCATGAACCGCACCGTCGACCTCGCCACCGCCGAACTCTTGTGCCAACCCGGTTTATTCATCGAAGCGATCGTGGCTCCGGATTTCGAAGCCAGTGCCGTGGGACTACTCACGACGCGGCCACGTTGGAAAGACAACGTGCGTTTAATGCAGGTCGGACGACTCGACTTCGAACAATCTAAAATCTCGCGCCGATTCATCAGCGGCGGGATGTTGGTCCAAGACGCCGACCGCATGTCCAGTTCTTCATTACAATGGAAAACCGCCACCGAAACCCCCGTCGAAGATGACCTCTGGGACGACATTTCGTTTGGATGGGAAATGGTTCGCCACGTCAAAAGTAACGCCATCGTGCTCGCCAAAGACACCTCACTGGTCGGCGTCGGTGCCGGACAAATGAGCCGTGTCGACAGTGTCGAGATCGCGATTGAGAAAGCCGGCGAGCGCGGTGAAGGCTCGATCCTCGCCAGTGACGCGTTCTTCCCCTTCCCCGATTCCATCGAAGCGGCTGCGAAAGCCGGCATCGTCGCCATCATCCAACCCGGTGGCTCACGACGCGACGAAGAGGTCATCGCCGCGTGCGACCAGTATGAAATCCCAATGGTCTTCACCGGCCGCCGACACTTCAAACATTGAACCACATCGGGACAATTCCACGTAGGCGAGTCTCTTGGAGACTCGCAAATTTCCACGTAGGCAAGTCTCTCGGAGACTCGCAAATTCGAGCGTCTCAAAGAGCCCCTGCTAAGCAGGTTCGGGTAATTCATTGCGGATAACTCTATTGGCCGTTTGGGCGTTAGCTCCGGTTCAACGCGAGAACCGTGGCTAACGCCAAAACGGCTAATACACCGAAACACTTTCCCGAACCTGCTTACGTGTAGACTGGGTACAATGGTTCCTGCCCGCTCATCGCTTGTGATGGAGAGTCGGGTCGGTTGCTGCCAAACGTGAATACACATACGCGACAGCGAGACGATAAAACTCGCTGAATGGTAGTGGATCTTGTTAAAGATCCGAGCCTGGATGGATCTTTCACAAGATCCATTACGCTCATTATTGTTTCGCTGTCCCCAACCACGAGAGACCTCTCATGATATTCCGCCTTTCCACTGGATCGTTCTTGCCGACCGTCGCCCTTGCGATGGCGGTACTCGCCTTGCCTGCCCTGGCGATCGAGTCCGTTGCTCAACCGCCCGACCCCGATGGCAAACCAGCCGATATGTCTCAACCCGTGCAGGTTTACATCCTACTGGGCCAATCCAATATGGTCGGGGCAGGGAAGAGCACCGGCGACACCGAAGGTTCGTTGACCCATGCGGTGCAGCAGAAGAACAAGTATCCGTATCTCGTCGACGACGAAAACAATTGGACCGTCCGCAACGATGTGCGATTTGTGCGTGTGATGGGCAGCGGCACCGGAGCGATGCGGCGCTTCAATAATGAATGGATGACCATCTCAGGCGGGAAAATCGGTCCGGAGTACGGCATCGGACATTACCTCGGACACGCCACGGACGCGCCCGTGCTCGTGCTCAAAAGCTGTATCGGCAACCGCAGCCTCGGTTGGGACCTGTTGCCGCCAGGCAGCGAGCGTTACGAGGTCGAAGAGACGGACTCGAAAACGGGAGAAACGAAAACGTTCGTCTACGCTGGCTACAAGGACTCGCCGGACAGGTGGGAAAAAGGCACCGAGCCGGAACGGATCACTTGGTACGCCGGAATGCAGTACGACGGCGACATCGCCAACGCGAAAACGGTGCTTGCCGAACTCGACAAACACTATCCTGAGGCGACGAAGTACGAAATCGCAGGTTTCTTTTTCTGGCAGGGCGATAAGGATCGTTACCGACCTGCTCACGCGGATCGTTACGAGCAGAACCTCGTCCAATTGATTCAGCAATTGCGTAGCGACTTCGATGCCCCGAAGGCGAAGTTCGTGATCGCCACCCTCGGTCAAACCGAGCAGGGTGCCGAAGGCAACGAGGGAGTTATTTTGAAGGCGCAGCTCGCCGTCGCCAGCGGCAAGTACCCCGAGTTCGAAGGCAATGTCGCGACCGTCTACACCCATCCGGTCAGCATGGGCGGCAGTTCCAACAGTCACTACGGTGGCAATGCGGAGACCTACATGAACGTCGGCGAAGCGATGGGCAAAGCGATGCTGGAGATGCTGCCGAAGTAGCGTTCGGAGGTTCGACTCAAATCGGTTTCTCGAAGAATCCTTTCGAGTCTTTGAGAAATCTGCTTGATCGTGGGGATCGACTCCCCTACAACGGATGCGAAACGTTCTTCCTCGCACCTGAGAAACGATCGTGAAAAGTTCGCGAACCGATCGAGTACACGCCGTGGCGATGTGGCTGTTGTTAGCATCGCCTTTCTTGTCAATAGGCTCCGGTTGCGGTCACCGCGGTGGCGTGGTCGGTGAGACGAGCGAGTATTCCTACGAGGACGTGCAGGCTCAAATCCGGGCCGAAGAGGAGGCATCCAAGGCCGAAAGAGAAGCAGAAGAAAAGGCCCAGCGATGAAATCGCGAAACCGCCTTGGGGCTGGGTTTACGCTGGTCGAGTTGTTGGTGGTGATCGCGATCATCGGGGTGCTCGTCGGGTTATTGTTGCCGGCCGTTCAATCGGCACGCGAGGCGGCGCGGCGAATGAGTTGCGGAAACAACCTCAAACAACTCGGGTTGGGGTTGCACAACTATCACGCCGCGTACAACCAATTGCCGATGCACGGCACCGGGCCAACGAACGAAACGAATCGTCAAACCGCTGCGGCGGAGCGGAACGACGGCAGCGGATTCACGCGTTTGGAGCTTTCTTATCTCGTCGGTTTGCTGGCGTTTTTTGAACAACAATCGTTGTGGGAACAGGTCAGCAACCCGATGCTCGAGAGCGACGGCGACCGATGGCCGGCGTTCGGACCGCGACCGATCGTGCTCGCCTACCCGCCGTGGTTGACGGAGATTCCGACGTTGCGATGTCCGAGCGATCCCGGTGTCGGTTTGCCCGCACTCGGACGCACGAATTACGCCGCGTGTACCGGCGACAGTTTTTATGATGCCGAAAACGGCGCGACGATATGGACCGGCCCCTCGTCCAACGGGCGTTGGTTGTACAACTCCGACCCCCGGACGATGCGGCGTGTCCGGTGCGGATTGCGGGGCACGTTTGTGCCGCGGAAGGCGACGCGGTTTCGAGACATTCTGGATGGTTTGTCCAACACGATCGCGCTCGGCGAAATCATGACGGGATTGACCGACGAGGATAACCGGACCGTCGGCACGAGTTCCCCGTCCAAAGCGACCGGGGGCAACAGTTCCGCCCAATCGGTGGCCGACAATCCGCGGCAATGCCACGATCTGGGGTTCATTGACGTCGGGCGGCCGAATTTCTGGGACTTGAATGTCGTCAACACCTACGCCCCGGTATCGCAACGCGGTTTTCGGTGGGCGGCGTTTCATACGCTGCAATCGCAATGCAACACGATGCTGGCGCCGAATTCCGCGATCTGTCTCGTCGGAGGTTCTGATACGTACGGGATCGCCCCGCCGAGCAGTCGGCATCTCGGCGGCGTGCATGTTTTGATGGCCGACGGCGCGGTGAAATTCGTCACCGACTCGATCGAGGCCGGAGACCCCACGATTCCCTGTGTGTACTGCGACCTGCTCTCCGGAGGCGCCAACAGCCCGACGGTCACGGGTTCGCCAAGCCCGTATGGATTGTGGGGAGCGCTCGGCACACGCGCATCACGAGAAGTGATCGATTCAGAATTCTGAGCGGCGTCGGCGGGGCGGGGCTGCTCAAAAAACGAACCTGTGAGTTCGACGTATCAGCTTGCGTTTCATCTTCACACCGAAAGCGTGCTTTTAGGCCGCCATTGAGCAGGTTCGGGAAAGTGTTTCGGTGTCTTCGCCGTTTTGGCATTAGCCACGGTTCTCACGTTGAACCGGGGCGAACGCCCAAACGGCTAATGGGGTCACACGCAACGAATTACCCGAACCTGCTTAGCATCGCCCTGGCAGTGATACACAAGCCTGGCGGAAGCGGGTGACCTGCGAGTCGCAAAGAGGACGCTGCCCCACCGACCCCAAATCATCTCCTCGGCATCATTTCCATCAGCCCGGGTGCCAACGGGTGGCTCCCTCCCCTCACATCGCCAACAGCCAATCGCTAAAAGGTTTTATTGCTAATGATTCGCATTAAGGCTTGTTCTGTGCTTTCGCCCCGCTTAAATTAGATCAAAAGGGTTGAGCGAGTTTCTCGCTCACCGGATTCTTTCTTCTCGCCGACCCCGATTCTGCCGATGGACTTTCCACCGATCTCCGACTCGACGACTCATGCGGACGTGCCCGGTCACAGTGCGTCCGGTCACAGTGCGGCGACCCAACACGTGGCAACTGTGGTTGAATCGGCGGTCATTGAAACCCGAGTGATGGGTGCCGCCGCTGGCGGATCGGCTTCGCAGACGTCCGGCGGTTCGCCGCACACGCTGAAGGTGGTGCGGTTCGAGAGTTTGGCGCGATGCGGCGAAGAAATCTGGATCGAAAACGAAGGCGAGCTTTACCGTTTGCGAAAAACCCGCCAGGGCAAATTGATCCTGACGAAGTGATTGAGTTCCACAAATCGAATTCCAACGAGATTGAGTGAAACGTGACTGTTAGCGAACAAATTTTGTCGGTGATCCCTGGTGCGACCGAGCATCAACGGTTGGTGATCGTGCATCGCTCGATGGACTCGCGCGGATCGGTTCAGTTGCATTGGCCGGCGGCTCTAGCAGAAACCGATGAACCCTCAGGCAATGACGAGGCGTCATGGGCGGAAGAAACATTCGACCGCAATGGGATGCCGACCCCGGATTCCCAATCGTTGCCCCAACTCCCGTTTTGCAAGCAACTTCATTCGATTCGCGAGCGACCGATCGTTTTGCGTCAGGAATCATTCAGTTCGGCGGTGGGATGGTTCACCCAGAGTGAGATGGATTTAACGACCGATCAATGGTCGGCGATGCGAACGACTCTGATCCCGGTCGAGTCCAACCGAAGCTTGGCCCCGCGGAACTTACGCAGAGGGCGCTCCGGTTTAGGGCGCTCCGGTTTAGGACGCTCGCGAACAGGACGGTCCGTTTCTGGCATCAACGCTCAACGCACGTTGGCTGCCGACGGCAACGTGGTTTCGCTGGTGATTGATTCCGATCGAGCCGTGTCTGCCTGATTGGAGATTGGCCTGAATCACTCACGCTGAATTACGATCGTTTGGATGCGCTCGACTGCGGCTTGGGTTTGGCTCCGACTGCGAAGAGGCGGGATGCGTTGCATGAATTTTTCATTGACGCCTTTGGAGTGCAGATAGCGTTTCAGCAACGCCGGATCGCCGTCGCGAAATCGCTCGCCCCCGTGATACAACCGTGGTCCGTAGGTGGCATCGACGAGTCTTTCGATGACGCTCATCCACCACGTCATCCAATCCGGTCGGCCGGCTGCTGGTTGATCGCGATAGCCCGGCGAGGGAGCGGGGGTTTGCGAGAGCGATTCGTCATTGGAATCGCATCCCGATATCGATGGGGTCTCCGGGTGAGTCGCTTTCCATTGCCGCGAGACCGCCGGCGGGAGGCAGGGATCGATTGTCGTGACCTCGAAATGCAGCCCGCCGCTGATGCTGTCCTCCGGGCATCGCTGCACGTACGCATCCAACAGCGACGCCCGCCAACTGCCGCGCTCGATCGGCGTTCCGGTGGTGATTTCCATCGCGATCAAATCCGCCAACTCGACATAAACCGCTTCGATCGTGGCTTCGAAAATGGCCGATTGCGGCGGTGCCGAGCGGGCCCCCAACAACGACGTCGTCACCCGTTCGAGCAACCACACGCGTTGCTCAGGTTCCCACATCGTGTACCAGTTGGGAGCGAGAAATCCGAAGCCGTCGAGAAGATCATCACCTTCGTATTCCGACTCGTTATCGTCGAAATCCGGATTCCCATCCGGATCGGGACTGCTCGGATCGGGGCTGGCATTGAGTTCGGCGACCAGCCCGTCCACCATCATTCCGACGCAGCCCCGCAGGAGCGCCGCCTCGGGGCCGGCGAGGGATCGGAAACCGTTGGTCAGTGGCCACATGATTTTGACACCGGAAAGAGAAGGGAGGAGGTTGGACCTCAGTTTAAACGGGATTCGACGGAATGCTCGTAATTTGCCGGTTGTGTTTTCTGACATTTGTTCACTCCCAAACCGCTCGCGAAGTCGTGAATCCTGACTAATTGACAGAATCATCGGATCTTCCTGAAGGATCGCAAAAAAACGTTCGCGTTTCTAGCGAGATCGATCACTTTCCAGATTACCTTCCCGAGTTTCTCCATGTCGAATCAAAACCTCCCGCTCGTTCTCTTGCTTGCCTCCTTCGGCACCGCGAGCATCCCGTTGTCCGAGGTCGCCGGCGTGCGTTTCGCATCCGCTAACGACGCCACCACCACCGTCGTGATGCTCAACGGTGACTCGATCACCGGAGCGACCGACATCAAACTGATTACCGTGGAAACCGAACGGGGGACCGCTTCGGTCAACGGCCCCAGCGTCGCGTCGATCATGTTCGTTCCCGGATCGCAATGGAACCCGCAATCGGGGCTGAGTGGAAAACGTTGGAGTCTGTCGGACGTCGAGACCGGCGAACCGGCCTCTGCTCCACCCGCCGCTGGCGGCAACATTCGCGGCACGGCGGTATCCTCGTCAAATTTCGCGCCGCCGCCACGTAGCAATTCAACCCTGCCGGCGCTCCAAAGTTACCCGAGCAACAACGGCCAGCCGTACTTCCCGAGCCGTTGATCGCTCGCCACGCCCGCGATTCACCTCCTTGGAATTTTCTCTCCGATCCGTCACGATGAGGTTGTGTTGATCGCGGATTAGGTCGTTCGAGCCTCATCCGCAAACGAACCCCGTAGAGAAATTCGGAGTATTCCATTGAGTATCGCACTGACCTGGCTGTCCCACGCGAGTTGGCTGATCGAAGTCGATTCGCACCGAATCTTGCTTGACCCTTTTTTCTCGGAAAATCCGGTTGCGGAAGTGACCGCAGATTCGTTCGATTCGATTTCTCACGTCCTCGTTTCCCACGGGCATTTTGACCACATTGCCGACGCCGAAGCGATCGCCCGACAAAACCGTTGCCCGATCGTGACGAATTTCGAGATTGCCCAGTGGTTCACGGCGAAGGGATTCGGTAGCGACGAGCTGCCCGCTCCGGTCGGTATGAACATCGGCGGCCAAACGCAATTGCCGTTCGGTACGCTCAAAATGGTGCCGGCATTGCATTCGAGCAGCCTGCCCGACGGGACCGACGGCGGCACGGCGGCGGGATTCTTGATTACAACGGGCAAACAAAGCGTCTATTTCGCGTGCGATACCGCGTACTTCAGCGACATGCGATACTACGCCCACGGCGTCGATGTCGCGGTTTTGCCGATCGGTGATTTGTACACCATGGGCATCGATGATTCGATCCAAGCGATCCGCTCGATAGAACCTCGAATCGCGCTGCCGACTCATTACGGAACCTGGCCGCCGATCTCGCCGAACCCGAACTCATGGGCGAAAAAGGTGCGAGAAAACACGTCTGCGAAACCAGTCGTGCTCGGCATCGGGGAACGTTTCGAGGTTTAGTCGTTGGCGGTTGGCGGTTGGCGGTTGGCGGTTGGCGGTTGGCGGTTGGCTGGCGGGATGCTGGGCGGGCGCCGGTGGGGTAAAATCTCCTGGATCCAGCCTACGGTTTCTTTATTTTCTATTCTTCATTTTCTATTCTCCATTTCTTCCCGTGCAATTCCGACCTGCTCTCGCTGCGATGAAACCTTACGCCCCCGGGGAACAACCCCCACCGGGCAAATTCATCAAGCTCAACACGAATGAAAATCCGTATTTGCCGCCCGATGCGGTCGCTCGGGCGATCGAACAGGCTGCCCGAGGCGCGTTGAACCGGTATCCCGATCCGACGGCGACGAGTTTTCGATGTGCGGCGGCCGAAACCCTCGGTCTGCCGGGGCCGGAATGGATTCTCGCGGGCAATGGCAGCGATGAGATTCTGACGATCCTCGTTCGCGGTTTCGTCGGCGAAGGTCAATCGCTGCGGTTGCCGTATCCAAGCTACATCCTTTATCGCACGCTCGCCGATATCCAAGGCGCGTCCTGGGAACAAATTCCGTTCGCACCGGACTGGGAATTGCCAGCCGCGTTCGGCCAATCACGCGACGACCTGCGGCTCGTTCTACTGCCCAATCCGAATTCCCCCAGCGGCACGGTACTGCCGCCGGACGAAGTCGAGTCGATCGCCGATTCGCTCGATTGCCCGCTCGTCGTCGACGAAGCCTACGTGGATTTCACGGACCAGAATTGTTTGGATTTAGTTCGCCGCAACGAACGCGTCCTGGTGACTCGGACGCTGAGTAAATCCTACGGGCTGGCCGGGTTGCGGTTCGGGTTCCTCGTCGCCCAACCGCACGTGATTGCGGAACTCGCCAAGATCAAAGACAGCTACAATTGTGATGCAATTTCGATCGCCGCAGCGACGGCGGCGATGCGCAGCCAAAACTGGTTGACCGAGATCGTGTCAACGATGAACCAAACCCGCGCTCAAATGGGCCAACGGCTCACCGAATTAGGTTTCGATATCGTGCCTTCGCACGCCAATTTCATCTGGTGTACGCACCCCAGCGGCCGGCACCAGGAGATTAATGAGTATCTCAAAGCGAATCAAGTTTTGATCCGCTACATGGTTTTCCCGGATTGGGGAGATGGGTTAAGGATCAGCGTCGGCGACGATGAGCAGATGTCCGCTTGCATGTTGATGATCGCTCGGGCACTCCAAACGCTCGGTATTTAAAGATCATTTGAGTTCACTTTTTTCCTTCGAGAAACGTTCATGTCACGCACCGCCTCGGTCGATCGCAAAACCGGCGAAACCCAAATCCAACTCTCCGTCGATCTCGATGGCAGTGGCGAGGGTGTCCGTCGCAGCGGCATCGGTTTTCTCGATCACATGCTCGATCTGTTCGCCAAACATTCGCTCATTGATCTGAACGTCGATGCCACCGGCGACCTGCATGTCGACGATCACCACACCGCCGAAGACATCGGCATCGCGTTAGGAACGGCGATCGATCAGGCGCTCGGCAACCGCGCCGGAGTTTGCCGTTACGGTCACTTCACGTTGCCCATGGACGAGTGTCTCGTCACGTCGGCGGTCGACATGGGCGGACGGTATGCGTTCGAGTATTATGCTCCGATCGCGGCGGCGAAAATCGGCAGCTTTGATAGCGAATTGGTTGAACACTTTTGGCAATCGTTCGCGGCCAATGCGAATTGCAATCTGCACGTCGTGTTGCACCACGGACGCAATGCTCACCACATCTCTGAATGTGTATTTAAATCCACCGCTCGTGCGATCCGAATGGCCATCCAAAACGATCCACGCTGTGACGCGATCCCAAGTACCAAGGGCGTTCTTTAAGGCTTGCAAGGCTTTTGGCTTTGTACAAAAAAATCTCGTGGGATGTTTGTTTCGCTTACGTTTTCTCTCTTTTCCCTTTTCGATGTCAGTAGGCAATCCTATGCGTTTCGGTTCTCGCTCCTTTTCGACTCGGCTCTCGGTCGTGTTCGGTGTCGCCTGTTTGTCGTTCTTGCTCAGCGGTGTTTCGCAACCGCTGCACGCCGACCCGACTGATTGGCCGCAGTGGCGTGGTGCTCAACGTGACGGTCACGCGGCGCCTCAAATGCTCGCCGAGTCTTGGGAATCACGCACCCCGAAACTCAAATGGGAAGCCAGCAATCTCGGGACCGGTTATAGCAGCGTGTCCATCGTCGATAGGCGTTTATTCACCATGGGTTCCAACGAGCAGAACTGTTTCACGGCCTGCTACGATTCCCAAACCGGCAAACCGATTTGGCGAACCAATATCTCGCGTCCCGGTGTCGGTGCCGATTACAACCGTGGTTGGGGGGGCGGCCCACGTAGCACGCCGACCGTCGACGGGAACCAAGTCTTCGTGCTTTCCGACGTCGGCGTCGTTGCCGCACTCAAACGCGACTCTGGTGATCTGTTGTGGAAAGTCGATTTGGTCGCCGAGCACGGCGGCGGCATTCCCAAATGGGGTTATAGCGAATCGGTCTTGATCGATGGCCAGCGTGTTGTCGTCACCGCCGGTGGAAAGAAATTCATGGTCGCCCTCGATCGCGAAACCGGTCGACTGCTTTGGAATTCCAACGGTGTCGACGCGGTCGCTCATTACGTCTCGACGATGAAAGGTTCCTACGCCGGTACGTCCTATTACGTCACCGCGTCGAATATCGGTGTCGTCGGATTCGATTGCCAATCCGGCAACCAAATTTTTGAAAACACGGTCACCGGCAACGACATCGCCACCGTGCCGACGCCGATCCTGATCGGCGCCGATCGGATTTACCATACGAGTAATTACGGTGCCGGCAACGTGTTGTTGAAACTCACCGGTCGCGGCGATTCGATCGTCGCAAACATGGTGTACCACGAAGACGGCAAAACGATGATGAACCATCACGGCGGCGTGGTGCTCGTTGACGGGGTTATTTATGGGTTCACGAAATCCGACGGCGGCGTGTGGATGGCCCAAGACCTGGAGTCCGGCAAGACGTTGTGGCAGGAAAAACTTCGCGGCAACCGCAGCGGATCGATCGCCTACGCCGACGGTCGTTTATACTGTTACAATGATGGCGACGGCACCGTCGTGTTAGTCCAACCCGATCGTAACGAATGGAGACCGTTGGGGCAAATCGCCCTGCCGCGAGAAACACAAATACCTCGTGACCGTGGCGCAATTTGGGCCCACCCGGTGATCGCCAACCAAACGCTGTTTATCCGCGACCAAGATCTCCTGTTCGCGTTCGATATCAAACGCTAGGCGACAGCGAAACAATCACTGGCCTCGTCCGCTACCTTTCAACGCGTGTTCTTGTCTAGCTGTCGTTAAGGACACTCACGACAGCGGTGAGTCCGAATCGCATGCCGGCGAACTGATCAAGCTGTTTCAAATTCGAAATTCAAAACCCCCTGAGTCGCTCAACCACGGAATCCCAATGACTCGTCTCCCCGCTCGGTCCTTCACGTTTTACACACTCGTCGCTCTGGTTCTTTCGATACTCGGCCTGAACGAGACGACGGCTCAACAAACGCGCGACCCTCAACCGGTTCTCGCCGCTCAGGAAATTCGAGTGATGAGTTTCAACATCCGGTATGGAACCGCGTCGGACGGTGATAACCACTGGGACCAACGCAAGGATCGCGTCGCCGCAACCGTGCAGGCGTTCCAACCGGATCTGCTCGGAACTCAAGAGACACTGGATTTTCAAAAAACGTTTCTCGGCGAAAAACTACCCGCCTACACACACATCGGTGTGGGACGCGACGACGGCAGCGAGCGAGGCGAGATGACGGCGATCTTTTTCAAAACCGATCGTTTTGAACGCCTCGCCGAAGGGCATTTCTGGCTCAGCGAAACGCCTGCCGTTCCGGGTAGCAAATCATGGGACAGCAGCCTGCCGCGAATCGCCTCTTGGGTCAAACTCAACGATCGTCGATTCGACGACTCCCGTCCGATTTTGTTCATCAACACCCACTTCGACCATCGCGGCAACGAGGCGCGGATCCAATCGGCGCGCTTGATCGTCGAGCAAGCTGAAACGCTCGGGGTCGGTTGCGATGTCGTCATTACCGGCGACTTCAACGCCGGCGAGGGCAGCGTTCCCTACCAAATTCTCTTCGCCAACAACGAGACGTCCCCAACGCAATCGCGCTTAATCGATACGTTCCTCGTCGCGGGCAAACCGGACCCACGAGGCCAAGCCACGTTCTCGGCATTCCGGGCCGATGTTTTTGGAGGCAATCGAATCGACTGGATCGCGGTATCTCCCAGTTGGGGCATCCTTCAAGCGGTCATCGACCGGACCGCCACCGACGGCCGCGCGCCCTCGGACCACTACCCCGTCACCGCCGTCCTCGCCCAAGCACCGGCGACGTATCCTGATTTGGGCAAGTGATTCGTAGCGGAACTTAGCTTGGTCGTTTTCATTCCTTTCTCTTTTCATTTCCAAAACGTTCTTCAAGAGACAGAAGAGGAGAGAGAAGAGAGACAGAAGAGGGACAGAGCACTTTTCTGGGTAGTGTGAGGGTGCCGATTTTGAGCCAGGCTGGAGTCGACCGGTTTTCCGTCGCTCCAGGCTACGGCTTGGCGGCCCCGAAGCTCGCGAAACGCAGGAACCTGGCGTTCATGGCAGGACAGTCGCGTTACGATCCTTATCGGCTTGTTCCATCCGGTTCTGGAATCCGCTGCACCGCTCGCCCGATTCACTCTGGCACGGACCGATCGTCTCCTCATCAGGATCAAACACTTCGCTACGAGCCAAACGAGCGATCGCACGCCTCCCAGGCGAACGTGAGCTCCTATTTCATTGCCTTGTCTTCTTGATTGGCTTCGGTTCATCGATACGAAATCAGTTAGTGATAAATCCGGCATCGCACCAGTCGGCATGGTCGGAACTCACGCTGTCGCGACCCTCCTCGACGACCAGCACGACCTCCCGATATCGTTCATCGAGCGTGATATCAAAATACCATTTCCGCAGCGTAGCGTTTTCAAGCACCGGACTCTGGGCCATCACGGAGGGATCTTCGCCCATTTCTACCACATCACCGGGCACCTTAAAGCGAATGAATGATTGCTCCCAGCCTTTCATCACATCATCAATTCCAACAACTGCGACAAAGCGTTTGGCACCCTGAGAGATCTTGAATCGCATTGATGAGGCGGCATGAACGCCGTATCCATCTCCACAACGTTAAAGCAAAAACCGGCCGCCCGACCAATCAGCAGAGATCAGGAGTTCTGAGGCTGATTTCGTTTGCGATCATGTCAGCCTGGAAAGGTTGATGTACGATCGGCATCCCGTCCGAGCAAACGCCGGGTGGCGCCCGCGATATCGGTTTGCCGCATCAGTGACTCGCCGACCAAGATGGCTTTGACGCCGCCGGTTTGAAGTCGCCGGACATCTTCATAAGTTCGGATGCCGCTCTCGCCGACGATCAATCGGTCCGAGGGGATGTCTCGGGCGATGCGCAGCGTGTGATCGAGATCGGTGTGGAACGTTCGCAGATCGCGATTGTTGATCCCGACCATCTTCGTCGACGTGGCCAGGACGGCGGCGAGATTGTCGGGCTCGAAAAGTTCGATCAGGGTTTGCATTCCCAACTCGGTGGTTTGTTCATCGAGGCGAATCATTTGCTCGGGTGAGAGACACTCGGCGATCAATAAAACGCAATCGGCACCGGCGGCGCGGGCTTGTAGTAATTGGTATTCGTCGACAATGAAATCCTTTCGCAGGACCGGCAGGTCGACCGTTTGCCGGACCACTCGCAGGTAATCCAGGTTGCCTTGAAAGAACGGTTCGTCGGTCAGCACGCTGATGCACGCGGCGCCGCCGAGTTGATACTGCGTCGCGATCGTTGCCGAGTCGAAATCTTCACGAATCAATCCCGCCGAGGGGCTCGCCCGTTTCACCTCGGCGATCAATCGCACCTCGTCGGTGGCGGCGAGGGCGGCGTGGAAATCGCGACAGGCCGGCATGGCCGAAACGGTCTCGACGAGTTCTTCTCGGGAGACCAGTTCGCGATCGCGCCGGACTGTGGCGCGGGTTTTGAGCAGAATATCGTCGAGGATCGTCACGTTGAGAAACCAGGAAGAGGTGTTTTTTTGCTGTGTCGAGGGCACGGGCGGTGAATTTCGTCAGAGCGACGCTCGATCGGAGTTTCCTCCGCCCACGGTACCCTGCAATCTTCTACCTGCAATCGGAGACCTCAACAAGGCGAGCCCGTCGACGCGTCGGGCGCAGCCTGAGTGCATTGCGGTTGCAGCACGGTTGCGTTCATACTCGAGAACGCGTCTGGGGAGGGCTGACGTGTCCTTTTCCCTCATCGCCAAACCTGCCAACATACCAGGTACCGGTTCGTTTTCAGTAGTCTCTCTTTCCGTCGTGGGTATCGTCAATATCCGACGTCGGGGTTGGCTGGCCTCGCCATCTGAGCACGAGTGGTCCGTCAAACTCAAAAATCAGGGTTGGAATGATGAGCCACTTGGGCATGGGCGGGCTGTGGATTTGGTAACCCGACGCGTTAGCGAGGTACCTGGTTGCGTCGCTCGCTAACGCGTCGGTGCATGATTGTCACGCGTAATTATTGAAAGCGATTAACTCAACAGCCCGCTAGCGGCAAACCGACTCATTTTCCCACGAATCTTTCCCGCCACCTGCCACCGCCATGACCTTCGCTACTCGTCTGAACCAAGCCATCACTCGCACCCGATCGGTCACCTGTGTCGGGTTGGACCCTCGCAAATCGCAGCTTCCCGCCCCGATTCGTGACGCGGTGCCGAATGACTCGCCGGACGCCTGGGCGGCGGCGTACACTCAGTTTTGCTGTGAAATCATCGATGTGGTGAAGGACATCGTACCCTGTGTTAAACCGCAAGCGGCGTTTTTCGAGCAGCTCGGACCGGTCGGGATGGTGGCGCTCGGGCAAGTCATCGCCCACGCCTCCGATGCCGGTTTGATCGTGATCACCGATGGCAAACGCAACGACATCGGCAGTACCGCGATAGCCTACGCGGACGCCTATTTGGGCAAATCGAGTCCCTGGAGAAGCGACTCGCTGACGGTCAGTCCGTATTTGGGGCGGGACAGTCTCGAACCGTTTGTCGAAGTTTGTGACGAGCGTGAGGCGGGGATTTTTGTGTTGGTAAAAACCTCCAACCCAGGCGGAGGCTATTTGCAGGACTTGCAATGCGAAGGCCGCGCGATTTACCAAAGCGTTGCGGATTTGGTCACGCAATTGAACGCCGGTCGACTCGATGCCGATGGATACGGGCCGATCGGCGCCGTCGTCGGTGCGACCTACCCGGACCAACTCGTGCAGCTCCGCGCCGCGATGCCGCATAGCATCTTGCTCGTTCCCGGATTCGGCGTTCAAGGGGGATCGGCCGAAGACGTGCTCGCGGCCCTCGACGATTCCGGACGTGGCGCGCTCGTGAACAGTTCACGCGGGATCATTTTCGCCCATGCGAGAAAAGAATTCGCCGAAACCTACGGCGCGGCCCGGTGGCACGATGCCGTCCGAGCGGCGACGGAGGAAATGAATCAGCAACTCCGACGCTCTTGATTTGAAAACGCTCACAGTGCGACGAGTGAATTTAAAAACGCGAGTATCGCTCGTCGATCTTCGTATCCGAGTGCGAGGAATCGGTCGCGTGTCCCCGATGATTCTCCATCGTGCATCGCGATCGCCTCCAAAACGGTTTCCGCGCGACCATCGTGGAGGTGAGGTGCCGAATCACGCAATTCCCACAACGGTGCGGTCCGCCACTCCTGGTTGAAACGCGTGGGCTCAAACTTCAAGCGGTTGTAAAGATCGGTTCGAGTCGCAATGCCAGGAGTGTCGCGCCGACCCCGTGCCGTCGTGATGCCGGCGAGTTCGGTACCCATCGTTCGCCCCGACGACAAAGGGCAGCAAACAAAGCGACCATGACCTTCGCGTGGCGGAATGCTGCTCGAGTATTTGGAGACGTTGCAGGTCACTGGATTGCGTCAATCCGAACCGCAGTTCCACGTCTTTCAAATAAACGTTTTGCAATCGCTCGGCTACCAACTTCACACGCAGTCGAGTGTGGTCGGTGAATTTTGCGTTGTCATGCCATGCGTCGGCCACCTGCTCGATTGGTGTTTCCCCGGCGGCGTCCCTTTGTCGTTGCAATTCGATTTGCCACAACCGTGGCAATCGCCCACCTCGAAGCCAAACGCTCGTTCCGTCAGGCCCTGCAAGAGTACCCGAATCTGGTCATGGACTATTGGGGCATGGCGATGGCCAACGCTAGCAATTCGGAGCGTGCCCGTGGCATAATCGACGAAGCCAAAGAACGATTGGGAAAGAAACCTGACAAACGAGAACAACTCTACGTCGAAGCACTCGATCGCTATCTGCCGAAACTTGAAAAGAAGACAAAGGACAACGAAGCTGAGTCTAAGAATAAATCCAATGCGGACGAGGATGCCGATTCGAAACGTAAACGGGCCGAACGATTCATCACGGATTTAGAAAACATCCTGTACGAGTTCCCCGAGGATATCGAAGCGAAAGCGTTCCTCGTCTTGCAGATTTGGTTGGGCGAACGCGCGGGCGTGAAGATCACCAGTCGGTACGCCGTGAACGCGTTGCTTACCGAAATTTTCGCCGCCGATCCGATGCACCCGGCTCATCATTATCGGATTCATCTCTGGGATCGTTCCCGTGGGAAATTGGCACTCGATTCGGCGGCGAATTGCGGGCAATCGATGCCCGGTGTCGCCCACATGTGGCACATGCCCGGTCACATCTATTCGCGACTGCATCGTTACGCGGACGCCGCGTGGCAATAGGAAGCGTCCGCACGTGTCGATCACGCCTCCATGAATCGGGCGAGATTGATGCCCGATGAAATTCACGACTTCGCACCTAACATCGAGTGGCTCGGATGGCTGGCCGCGGCATCTTTCAAAATCGGCAAACCCGCCAACGGGCCGCGGACGCGACGATCGCGGCAACGACGACGCATCGCCTTGCGAAGCGAACTGCTCGATCTGGCGGACGCCGAGAGCGAACCCGAACCGTCCGAGAGTGAATCGGAGCAAGCGGAGTCGGCAGAAAATGAATCCGCTGACGAGGAATCTGCGAACGACCCCCAGTCGGTCCGAACCGCAAAATCGATCCGCGATCAGATGACCCGTCTCCGCCGGGTAATCGCGCGGGCGTCGGCCGCTGCCGCCTCGCACCGGAAAGACCCGGCCAATGTCAATGAGCCGGCCTAGGAAGCCAATTTGGATGCGCTGATCACGGCCCAGTGGACCGCCGATGCGGGTGACATCAAATCGGCTTTGGAAACCGTTCGCCGGGAGCTGAAACGGCGAGAAGGCCAAGTTCGACCGCAAGCGATCTTGGTTGATTTATTAGGGGAAATAAAGAACACGACGAAGCCAAAAAACAGTTCGAGACATTACGAAAACTCGCGAGCGATGCCGATCTCGATTCGCCGCTATTGAAACGCATGGACTTCGTTGCCGCAGCGATCCCGATCGAAGGTGATTGGCGAAAGAAATCAACACCTGCGAGTGACATTGGCGAACGTCCGCCACTGGATTCGCTCGGCACCGCCCGTTGGCAACCGTATCAAACGCCGACCTGGGAAGCGATCACTCCCGATGGCACTCCGGTCAGTGCCGAGCAGTTTGCCGGACGACCACGCCTCGTTGTTTTCTATCTCGGGTTCGGATGTCTGCACTGCATGGAACAATTGCACGCCTTGTCTCCTCGGTTCGACGCGTTCACGAAGGCGGGAATCGTATTCTTGGGCCATCAGTCTCTCTTTAGGACAGAAAGCCGATCGCATTGTCGCCATCGCCGACGTGCGGTTCGATCTCGGCCAAGGAAGGGAGGTTCGCTTCGGCAAGCAGCGTTTCTAATTGTTCGCGTCGCGATACCGGATCGAGCGGTCCGGCAACCGGCGAGCGGCAACCGGTCTCGCTATCTTGCTTCGTGAGATCCACCAGGGCTCCGTCTAAAAACTTTCGTTTGAAACGCCACGCAACGAATTTAAAAATGATTGCGATCCCCATCCAAACGATCGCGATGGTGATCGCGGCCGCCTTCATGTTTCCGGCAATCAATCCGAGCAACACGACCGGAGCGGCCAGGACGAGGGCAAAGCAACCGGTCGCCCTCACTGCCGTCCTTTTCAGGCTACTGCCCATGGCACCGAGCAAACTGGAGAGGTCCACTCGTTGGGTCGAGAGGATTTTCGGCGTCAATTTGGCGAGCGCTTCCACATCGCTCATCGGGATCCCGGACGGGCCGCTGACGCCGCACTGACTTTGATAACCCTCGTCGGCCCATCGGACGTCCCAATTCGTCCAGTATTCTTGCAAATGAGGCAAAATCGCCCGTGCGATCGGACGGCCCCAAACCCCGATGGTTCGGTTCGCTAAATCAAACCAAATGCCCTCCCGAACAACCGATTCAGGCGGAACCTCCGCCGGTTCCAAATCGAGCAGGTCGGCAATGACCGATGTCTCGTGGAAGATCAGGTCCAACGGGATCTCACCGAGATAACGATGACGCACCGAACCGTCTTGGTTGATTATGGTCACCCACGCTCGCAGTTCGTCATCGTCGAAGAAGGAGTCGTCGTCGTCGTCGTCGTCGTCGTCGTGGGGTTCGTCATCGAATTCATCGTCGTCATCGATCCCGGCAGCTTCGCTGATCGTTTCTGGGCGGAGGCTGAGTTCGTCGGGCAGTTCGTTCGTCAACGCGAAATCTTCGGAAAACTCTTCGTGGGAATCTTCGCGGAGATTTTCTCCTGCCGCAGCAGCGAGATCGGCGATCCCTCGACTGGCGTATTCGATCGAATAGCCCGGCCAAGAACATTGCAGCAAACGATCGAGAACTTTGCCGACCGGAGGCAATTCCAGGTCCATATCGTCGCCATCCCACAGCAACCGTTTCTCGTCAAAATTAACAACCACGCCGCCGCAAATATCGAAATCAAACTCACCATCCTCGTCTTCTTCGGCCAACCATTGGTCGAGCGACTCGGGACCCCAAAGGAGGTGACGGTACAGGAACATATGCGCCCAACGATCGTGATAGACGCGTTTTTCGCCGTCGCGGATCACGACAAAGACTGCCGGCTCACTCATCAGGGATGACTACCGTGGTTTCGAGGGTTGGATCAGAGACCGAAGTATATCGAATCGTGTTGTCCGGTGGAGTGATGCAGGGGTGCTCAAAAGCGGTCTTGACGCCCCCTTTGAAGGTGGAGAATGGTTCTTCAACCGCAGAGCGATGGCATTAGATAGCCAGGGGCGCCAACCCTTGGTGCCGCTAGTACGTACGTCAGGCTTTCCAGCCTGACCCACACGGATGTCAGCCTAATACGTACGTCAGGCTTTCCAGCCTGACCCACACGGATGTCAGCCTGATACGTACGTCAGGCTTTCCAGCCTGACCCACACGGATGTCAGCCTAGAAAGGCTAACGTACGTTGTTTCGGGGCAGTTCCGTAGCCGGCAGGTGCTAATCCCTCGACGTTTCAGCCACACCGCACGCGGGCATCACTTCGCGATTCCAGAATGAAATCGAACTCTTGGGATCTCAAGTATCAATGAGGTCTTCGGGTGCGAGGATGGGGAGTTGATTTTCTTCGGTCTCCTGTTTTTCGCGCCAGGGTTCGTTGTTACGATAGGATTCGAGTTCGCTCTTAAGCTGTTCGAGTTGAACGGCTTCTCTGGCTTTGCCTTCTTTGACCTCGATCTCGCCCTGCGTGACAGCTTTTTCGCTCCACTGGATCGCGTTTTCGAAATCGCCTGTTTCGGCGTACCCGGCGGCCAGCGTGCTGAGGATGTGTCCCTTGGTCTCCTCGGTCAATTTGACGGCCCGGAGTCCTAACTCGATCGAACGCTTGCCGTTGCGAACGCCTTCTTGGGGCGAGGTGGCGAGGACCCAAGCGAGGTTATTGAGGATTCCTGCGAGAAGATCCTCGTTGTCTTGATCGTTTTCGTTACCGATGACTTTCAATGCCCTTTCGTAATCGGCGATCGCTTCGTTGTGGTCACCGACGGCAAGGTAAGCGTCGGCGCGAGAACGCAGCACTGAAGTGTTGTCGGGATCTTTGGCGAGCACGCTGGTCAGGGTTTCGATCGCCTTGCGAGGTCGTTCATCTTGCAGGTACAAGCTCGCCAATTGCAATTGACGAAACGTGTCATCGGGATTGCGTTCGACCAGGATTAGCATGTCGTTGATCGCGTCGGCCAGGCGTCCTTCTTCGATCGCGATGAAGCACCGCACCGCGATCGCTTGGTCGATCTGTTCGACTTGGGGTGCGATGTCGGTGGCGGCTTTGAGGTCTTGTTTGGCGGCTTTGACGTCGTCACGGCCGAGCGAGATTTCGGCCCGTTGCAACAATGCGATCGGGTCGCGGGGTTGCATCGCGAGTGCTTTGTTCAAATCCGCGAGTGCCTCGTCTTCTTTTTTGAGCATGCGGTAGAGGATCGCGCGGAGGCGATAGAGTCCTTCGCTGGGACTGGCCGCGATCGTTTTGCCGAGCAGTTCGACGGCTTCATCGGCGCGGTCCATATCGACGAGCTGTTTTACGGTGGCTGTCGCGATCTGCTGGTTCGTGGGGTCGATTTCGAGCACGGACTGGAGGTCTTGGACGGCCCCATCAACGTCGCTCTTTTGCAGGCGTGCCCCGGCCCGTTCGCGGAGTGCATCGGTGTTTTTGGGATTCGCTTCGATGGCCGCGTTCAGGTCGGCGATCTTTTTGTCGGCGTCGGTTTGGGAGACCGCACGCAACAAATACGCCTTGCTCTGCTCGGTCGGATTGTCGTCGTAGAGTGCGATCGCGGCGGTGGCGGATTTTCGGATCGCCTCGGTATCGCCTTCGAGCAGGTTCAGTTGGGCGATCAGCATGTGGGCTTCGGCGAGTTCCGGGTCATACTTGACCGCGTCGGCGAGGGCACGGGCGGCCTCGGATCGGGCTTGGAGTTGTTGCCGGCCTTGCAAGCGGATCATCGCTCCGGCGAGCCCTTGGCCGCGTTGGAATTGGATGCTGCCCAGCATCTTGCTGGCGAATGCTTTGTTTTCTTCGCTGAGTCCCTTTGCGAGTGCCGATTCGATCAGCGCCGCGACGGCTTCGAGATCGTTGTTGGATTCCGCATCGATCCGCTTCAGCACGGCTTCGTCGAGGTCCGATTGTCCCGGGTCGACGATCGCGTTGATCGGTGGCGGGGCGGGGACATCCTGGGCCATGGCGGTTGACGCGAAACCACCGCCGACGGTCGACAGCAGGAAAAGGCATGAGAATAGCGAGAGCCGCTTGGATCGCGCGGACGCCGTCATGGTTGTTTTTCGATTCATCCTGTCTACTCGTATTTTCTGTTTGTAGTGGTCACAAAGAGCTTCGGTTAAATAATTATGGCGAGATGGGCAACCGCAGCGAAGCCCAAACCCGCGTAATTCTCGCGTTTTATTCACTTCCGACGGCGGTTTCGGCGTTTTCCGGGGTCTCAGCACCCCCGGTGAGGTGCGAACTGCGTCGCTTTTTCGAATCGATCTATTTCCGTTTGCTCCGTAGCCGACGCCAACCGAGTTTCGCGAAATCGATTAAACCGCGATACCGGAACGAATCGTCGACGTAGTGTTCGATCACGTAAAACGCGAAGTAGTAACACCGACAAAAACTCCAAATCGTCAGCCCCAACAAAATCAGATTGCGGATCGAGAAAACGGAACTGAGCAGCAGCCCGGCGGAAAGGCAGCCGAGCACGAGAAACAGCCCGCCTTTGACGATGATCGCCGTTTTTGATTGAAGGTCTTTATTCATAACGTTGCTTCACCTCGTCCACCGAAGCTCCCCGCGCGAACGCGATCTGGATATGCCAGTTTAAAAATGTTTGGCGGATCACCCCACGACGATGCCAACGTCGTGGATCGACACGGACTCGCCCCGGCAACAGTGTCGGCCATGAGATTGCACGCAGCCTCCGGGAAATCATCACATCCTCCATCAAATCCACTGGATCGAAACCGCCGACCCGATCGTATGTTTTTCTGTGTACGAAAATCGCTTGATCACCGAAGACCCGTGCGGTCATCCGCACCCGGAGTGCGTTGCCGAATTCGAGGCACCGGAATCGCCACCGAGGGTCGTTGATGGATTGATGGAAACCACCCCAGGTCGGCCAATCGGATTCACTCATCTGTTCCATACTGCGTTCATGCAACTGGCAATCTGCGTGTAAGAAAACGAGAACGTCGCCTCGGGCGACGGCTGCTCCAGCGGCGAGTTGTTTGCCACGCCCACGCGGGCCTTCGAGTACAATCAGACCGTCACGCATCCGCTCCCGCAGTTGATGCGCCTGAGCAACCGTGTCGTCGTCGCTGCCCCCGTCACTGACGATGATCTCCATCGGCCTCAACGACCAGGTTGATACCAGAGTCCGTTGGATCGATTCGGATTCGTTCCATGTCGGAATGATCACTGAAACCGTTTTTTGCCTCGTAGTCACCGACCTTTCCTCACTCCACAAAACCTCTTTCTTCTCAGAGACGAAATGCCAACTCGAATCAGTTTACCGCATTGTCTGCTCGCGTGCGTCGCCTGCGTCGCCTGCATCGGTGTGCTCGGCAACCTCACGCCGGTCACCGCAGCGGACACTTCCTCATCACACCGAATTCTTTTGCATGGACGCACCGGGTTGGCGATCATCGAACCCGGCGGTGAGGTATCGTGGCAAATGCCATGGAACAACATTCACGATCTCCATTTGCTCGACAACGGCAACATTTTGACTCGCCAAGGCAACGCGACGGTCGTCGAAATCAATCCTGAGACGAAAACGGTGCAGTGGAAGTATGACAGTGCGAGCGAGAACGGCAATGCTGGCAAGTCGGTTGAAGTTCACGCGTTCCAGAGACTCGTCAACGGCAACACGATGATCGCCGAATCCGGTCCGGCGAGAATCATCGAAATCGATCGCGTGGGCAATCTCGTTCATCAAATTCAACTCGTCACCGATCGCCCCAGCACTCACTCGGATACTCGGCTGGCTCGCAAACTCGACAACGGAAACTACCTCGTCGCCCAAGAAGCCGATGGCAAGGTCCGCGAATACAACCCCGAGGGCGAGGTCGTGTGGGAGTACGAGGTGCCGATGTTTGACAAACCCGCTCGCGGCGGCCACGGCCCCGACGGGTTCGGCAATAAACTATTCAGCGCCGTGCGATTGGAAAACGGCAACACGTTGATCGGTGGCGGCAACGGTCACTGCGTCCTCGAAGTCACGCCGGACAAACAGATCGTCCGCCAAATCCATCAAGATGATTTAGCCGGCATTCGTCTGGCGTGGGTGACGACCGTGGCCGCACTGGATAACGGCAATTGGATGATCGGAAATTGTCACGCCGGTCCTGATCAACCGATCTTGATCGAGGTCGAACCGAAAACCAAACGAGTCATGTGGACGCTCGAACGGTTTGACGACTTCGGCAATAACGTTTCCAACAGCTCTGTTATTCGGTAATCGCGGGAGTGCCTACCGGCACTGTTGAAAATCGCAACTTTCCAAACGCATTAGCGAGGGATACCCGTTTTACGAACCCGACGCGTTAGCGAGTGATACCAGGCAAGAAATCTCTGATTTCGAGCCGAGTGCCTCCCTCGCTAAGGCGTCGGGTTAAGATTACCAATTCCCCTCGACCCGCTCAGGCAGGTTGGATGAATTGACCGTCTGGCAACGATACCCACGTATCGCGTAACCTAGGAGCATGAACAACCCTAACCATTCCGCGGACGGCTATTCCGCCCGGCCCCGCGTTGAAACCATCGGCTCACTTCGCTGCATCGTCATTGACGGCTCCGACTCCCCCCGCATCCCGGTCATTTTGTGTCACGGTTACGGCGCCCCCGGCGACGACCTGGCCTCGTTGACACCGCATTTGATCGAGTGGATCGGCCGTGATTCGGCGGACCTGCGATTCATTTACCCTGAGGCGCCGCACGATTTGTCCGACATCGGCATGCCCGACGGACGGGCGTGGTGGCCGCTCAACATGACGCAGTTGCAAGAGCTTTTGCAAACCAACCGTTTCTCCGAACTGCACGATGAACTGCCACCGGGAATCGATGAAGCCCGCGGTAAGTTGGAGGAGACCGTTACCGCGGTACTGGCCGGTTTCCCCGAAGGAACGCCGTATGTCTTGGGCGGTTTTTCCCAAGGAGCGATGTTGACGATGGACCTCTCGCTGCGTGGAAACGTGCGTGTACCGAACATGCTCGTGCAGTTTTCAGGAACGTTGGTTTGTGAATCGTTGTGGAAAGAAAAACTCGCCCGACTCGCCGACACCCACGTGTTGCAATCGCACGGACGTATCGACCCGATCCTGCCGTTCGCCAGCGCCGAGGCGCTGCGTGATCTGCTCAAAGGCGGCGACGTCGAAGTCGAGTTCATGGCGTTCCAAGGTCCGCACACGATTGAAACCGACACGTTGTTCCGGTTGGTCGAACGGTTGCGAGTGATGGCGGTGTCGACTCGGTAATGAGTTTTCTCAGTGCGACGTTGTTGTTGGGGACTTTGGCGGCGGGGATTCCCGTGGCGTTGCACCTGTTGGCTCGCCAACCGCCACGCCGCGTCGTGTTCCCGAGCGTTCAGTTTCTGCAGCGGCGTTTGACGACTCACACGAGTCGATTGAAGGTGCGCCGGTGGTGGTTATTAGCGTTGCGGATTCTGGCCCTGGTGGCCTTTGCGGTGCTCCTCGCCCGGCCCCATATCGATGCGACGATGTCGTCCCAGTGGACGACACTCGGATTGATCGCGGTCGCCGGGGTAGGGTTATTCGCGATGGCTTCGGTGGCGTTGATCCGAGGACTCGCCCGCACGCTCGCATGGTCACTGCTGGCCGCCGGTGCGATCGCTCTCGTCGTGGCGGGGATCGGTGCGGTCGGGACGCTTGCCACGGGCACGGCCCCGGATCTGCGGATCGATCAACCGTTGGCGCTGGCGATCGTGATCGACAACTCGCCCTCGTCGGCATGGCGGGTGGAAAACGATTTGCTCGATGAATCCGACGCTCCGACGCTCGCTGACGAAGACGTGGTCACCGGCACTCGGTTGGCTGTCGCGATCGCGCGTGCCGGCGAGCTGATTAGCCGATTACCTCGGGGCAGTCGGGTGGCGATTTTGGATCGCTCGTCCGTGCCGGCCGGTTTTTCGCTCGACAATACCGCCGCTCGGACGCGTTTAACAAGACTCAGCGCCGTCGCCGATCCGGTTTCACTGACCGATCGCATGGCGTCTGCGGTCGAGCTGCTCCGCACCAGCGATCTCACCAACCGGCATCTCGTCGTGGTCTCGGACATGTCGGAGACCACTTGGCAAACCGCGATGCCCACATCGCTCGCCCGCTCCCCGCTCGCGCCGGCGAAGCACGAGGACGTGCCGATCAGCGTTTTGAACATCCACGAAACCGCGAGATTCGCGATCGAAGAAAACGCGGAGCCTGACTCGGGTGAACCGCAATCGATAACCAGTTCCAATACCTGGATCTCCCCCCCCGTCGTCGCCGACGTCGCACCATCACCGGGGGTCGCGATTCCGATCCGTTTCGATATCGGGGTCTGGTCCGGCGACAACACCAGCGACTCCGGTGCAGTCAATGGCAGTGGTTCTGACAACGGTACTGGCAATTCGATGCCGGAGCAATCGCTTCCTAAAACCGCGACGGTGCAATTGAGTTTGTACGAACGCGATCCTGCGTTGCCGGTCGTTCGAGACGGGAGCGTCGTGTTGCCGCCGCTGCGCCGAGTCGATCGGGCATCAATCGATTTGGCGACGTCTCTCAACAACCGGGCCACGGAAGTCATCCTGACTCTGCCGCCGTTGGACCGGGGCACGCATCACGCGGTGGTGGAGATCATCGGCGGCGATCGTTTTGCTTGGGACAACCAACGTTACATCACCGTCAATCTCCCCACGCCGCCCCGCGTGTTGATTGCAGGCGATAATCGAGATGAGGTGCAGATCTTGGCCGCGGCCCTGACCGCACCGCATCCGCCGGGTGATCCGGCGGCGAGCTACGCCATCGAGACGGCCGCGTATGTGGATCTCGTCGCCGTGGACTGGAAACGATTTCAAATCGTCCTGTTGATCGATCCGCCGTGGGGCACCGGCAGTTTTGTAAACGGCTCGCCCACGCTCGACGCGATCGCCGATGTGGTCAAACGGGGCGGAGGTCTGTTCGTCGGTCTTGGGCCGAACGTGAACCTCAATGGGATTGGTAAAACTCAATCGAGCGACATGGTCGAACGAACGTCCGCCGAGGAATTACTACCCGGTCTCGTCCGCTCGTGGCGGATCCCGTCGCCGGGAACGTTTTGGCAAGTCGGCGCGGGATCGCATCCGATTTTTTCGTCGATCATGCGTCCCGCCTCCATGCCGAACTGGAGCGATTTTCGTGTCAACCGATATTGGCAAACCGACACTGCTGGGGCCAGCGATTGGGAGATTCTCGCCCGCTACGCCGGTTCGGGCACGGCTGACCGCGGCGCCGATGATTCGGGCGGCAACCACGCCGCCGTGATGACACGGTCACTCGGCAATGGCCGCATTGCCGTGACCACGACACCAATGCCGGCGCTCGGGCCGACGACACGAACCTGGAACGATTTGTTCGGCGCCGCCGACGCTTGGCCCGCGTTCATGACCGTTCGCGGGATCGCCGCCTACTTGGCTGGCGTCGACCGAAATCCCACGACGATCCTGACCGGACAAACCGCCGTCGTCACGCTCGGACGGTCTTCGAATACGACGAGTGCGGAAGTTTCCTTGCCCGCCGACAGCGAGACTGAGAACGCACCGGCAACGCTGCAACTCTACGCTCCCCAACAACCGACGAGTCGAGCGATCTCGATGTCCGCACCGGACGCCTCACTGGAGTCCGGTTCACTGGCGTCCGGTTCACTGGCGTTCGGTTCATCGAGCGTCGTGCTCGACGAGGTGGACGTGTCGGGCACCTATTTCCTGCGGGCACCCAACGTCTGGAGCGGCGTTTCAGCCAACTTGTCGCCGCAATGGTCGACCGGCGAAACGACCAGCATGAATGCACTCCAAACCTGGTTCGGTGAGGAGAACTGGTCCATCGACGATCAGTTGGAATCCATGTCGCTCGAGGGTGGGGCCGGTGGATCGTCGGTGGTCTCGCTGCACGGGCCGCTGACCTTGCTAGCGCTCATCGTGTTTCTCGCCGAGCAAGTGCTGAGCAATCGTTTCTACGGCGCGTCGCGTTCCAAGGGATCTGTCTGATGCGGTTGAGCTACGACCCGATTTACGAATCCGGCTTCATCGGCATCGCACTCGTCGTGCTGATGATCGCGTTGCTGTTCCTGATCACACCGACGGGGATCTCGTCGAAACGGCGATGGACGTTGCTAGGCCTGCGTGCGATTGCGGCGATCGCGTTGATCCTGACCATGCTGCGTCCAGCGTTCGTTCGATCGGACAACCGGCCTTCCGCCGCAACGCTCGCGATCGCGATCGATACCTCCCGCAGCATGACGTTGGCCTCCGGTGCAGACAATAGTAATTCGTCGAATTCCGAAAACCGTTGGGAGCAACAACGCCGCGTGCTCGATCAAATCGCTCGCGGCGTGAAATCGCTCGACGACAATTTGAACGTGGCCCTGTATCGTTATGACGTGCAGGCCGAGAGTATCGGCAAGGGATCGGCCAGTGAAATGGAGCAGGCTCTGACGGTACTGCAATCGATCGATCCCGACGGCGTGTTGACGGACCTCGCGACGCCGCTCGAATCGATGGTCGCGTCGTCCAGGGCGACTCCTTTAGCCGGGATCGCGTTACTGAGCGACGGCACGCAAACGGCCCAAACGGAATCGAACTCCGATTCGGATGTTTCCTCGAGTGCCACGGTCGATCCGATTTCGTCCGCGAAATTGATCGCGGCGATTGGCGTGCCATTGTGGACGGTCGCGCTCGGTCCGCCCGCAGACTCCGGTCGGTTACGAGACGTCGCGGTGCAATCATTACCGGAAACCTATCGCATGTTCACGGGCAACGAGTCCGAGATCACGTTCGAGGTGCAAACGAAAGGTTACAACGCCACGCCGATCAGTTTGTCATTGGTGTGGGTGAATGAATCGGGAGAGCGAACGAGTGCGGCGACTCGCACGATCACCCCGTCTCAAAACACGCAAACGCAGGCGATCACGATCCCGGTGCTCGCGCCCCAGCCCGGACGTTATCAATTGATCGCATCGGCGGCGCCCGCGTCGGGGGAGACCGACACGTCTAACGATTCCCAACTCGCGTTCGTCGACGTGCGTGCCGGCGGCGGGCGGGTGTTGTATCTCGAAGGCACACCGCGCATGGAGCAACGTTATCTGCGGCGGGCGTTGGGTCGGTTCCCGGATTTGGAACTGACCTACCGGTGGATTCCTCGCGATACCGCCCCGCGTTGGCCGACGAGTCTCGAAGACGACCTGCAACCAGGCCGCTACGACATCATCATCCTCGGCGATTTGCATTCGGCGGCGCTGGGCAATGAGCAACTCAAGCGGTTGGCCGACCTCGTCGCGAGCGGCACGGCCCTCGTGACGCTCGGTGGTGAACGCGCCTACGGCCCCGGCGGATACGCCGACTCGCCCCTGGCCGCCGTATTGCCCATCGAACTCGACCGCTCACTCTCCCGTCCGCCTGCGGTCACACTCGACGACCAACGCCCTGGGCAAATCCCAGGCCCGCTGCTGTTGAAACGCACTCGCCGGCATCCGATCACCAACAGCCGTCCGGACTCGAAACCCACGTCCGACCCGAAACCCACGTCCGACCCGAACCCCACGTCCGACCCGAACGACGGCGGGTGGTCGGCGCTGCCGCCCATGCCGGGTGCGAATAGGATCACCGGTGTCAAAACGAAACCGGGCGTGCAAGTTTTGCTGGAGAACAACAACGCGGTCCCCATGCTTGTCGTCGGCGAGTACGGACAGGGACGAGTCGCTTCGCTCGCGTTCGATTCGACTTGGGTTTGGTGGAGCGGCGGGGCGAGCGAGTTCCATCGGCGGTTTTGGCGACAACTCATGCTATGGCTCTTGTCACGAGAGGAAACCGACGCCGGCCAACTCGAATTGGAGCTCACCCGCCGGCGCTTCAACACGTCGCAAACCAGTGGTTTCACCGCCTCGATCGCTCGCGAGGAAACCGCCGGCGCAACCGCTCCGGATTGGACGGCTGAAATCGAATTGCAAGACGGAACCGTGCTCCGATTACCGGCATCGGCGACCACACAAACCGTTGCCGCCCAGCGTGTCGAATCGCTGCGTGGCGAGATCGCCGCAGCGGAGTTCGTTCCCGCCTCCGAATCAGCTCCCTCGGCCGCACTCACGTTGCCTTCCGGGATTCACACTCTGCGTGTGCGTTTGGGACCGGAGTCCGAACCGATCGCATCGGCGGAGAGCCCTTTTCAAGTCATTGATGACACGCGAGAGTTAGTCGCCAGCGGTGCCGATCACGCGATGCTCCGTCGTCTCGCCACGATCACATCGGCTGCCGGAGGTGAATCGTTCCGCGCCGACCAAATTGACGAGTTAGTTGATCGCATTTCCAACCAACGTCGACGGGCGGAACAGGTCGTGATCGAAAAATGGCGACTCGGTGACGGACCACTCAGCGGGTGGATCGTCTTCCTTTTCTTCACCACGAGTCTGTGTACGGAATGGTTACTCCGCCGCCGCTGGGGCCTCGCTTGAACGACAGCGAGACAATACTGACGTAGTGGACGAGGCCACGAGTCCATCGCACTCCGCCAGTCACAGGGACTCGTAGCCTCGTCCACTCCCATTCAGTAGTCTTCATTGATTCGCTGTTCCTAAACACGCCCTTGTGTGCCATGAATCTCCCGGATGCACGCAAACGCATACTCGAATGGCGTGGACTTAAGGCACTTCGGGCGGTTTCACGGGCTCAGCCACGATTCTTCTGGCACGACTCGGACGAAGATTTTTTAGCTTGGGATGCATCTCGCGAACGGGAAAAACTGATTTCGCGTGCGTGGATTTCAAAAACCGCTGCGGCATCATTCATGAGCGAGCGAACCAAGTTATAGGCCAACACTCCGACAGCGATTTCACGGTTCAGGTTCTCAGGAGTATGACAACGCAGATCACAAAAACCCATCGTGGTTTTCCAGCAAGCGATGTTCGTTTCAACGTCCCATCTCAGACCGTATAGTTCTGCGATGTCTTCAGCTGGAAATCGTTCGAACCAATCAGAGTGGTGGCAATCGTCAGCACTTCGGATCGTCCAGCGATTCGATAGCGGATGCAGCGATATTGAATTGACTCAGGTAACTGCTGCCACTGCTCCGCTGTAAATCGATTACGATTGTTCTTCGGTTTCGTCAGTGTGATGATCTTCTCGTTGAGCACTTCGCAGACGCCTTCAAAGGGTGAATTTCGGCAGCCCTTGATCCCGCAAACCAACTCAACGCCCCGGCGGTTTAGCAGGACCGCATCATAAAAAGATTCAAAGTTGCTATCAGCGATGACAACATCACCGGACATGAAATCACCGTGCTTTTCGCGCAAGAGACTGACTTTACCAGTCAGTTTTCCTTTCATCGCGGCGGAGTTGTAGTTGACAACGCAACCGGTCGTTAAGCAAGTCGTTACCACGCAGTGGATCTGTGGAAAACCCAATCCTTCTTTCTGAGTCGAGGGCTGAGGGTAGGCCTCTTGATTGGCCTGTGTGTCAGGTGCGCGGAACACCAAGCCATCGACCAAGTAGACGTTCAGTCCATGCCATTTCCACTGCGACTTCGCTTTGGTACGCAGCAGATCAACAATATTTTTTCCAAGTCGATCGATCAGCTCGACGGAGAGTTTTGCCCTTGCCTTGCAGTAGGCCGAGGTATCCTCATTATAAGGCAGTTGGCCTTGTCGTTTTCGCTCGCGATTGAACTTTGTAACGACCGTGGAGCAAGCATCGCCACGACTGAGGTGCTGCGCGACGAACAAGCCGAGGGTAATTGCGGGAGTGAATTCTCGCTCGCGAAACTCGATTTCGAGTTCGTCACATACCTGGTGGACATCATCGTCACTGAAAATTTTGGTGAGCCGCACTTCCTCCCGGTCGATCAGCTTATCAATCCGTTGGACCACCTCCTGCGGATTGAGGGCCGCACGCAATTCAGCTCGGCGATTGGTATCGACAGGGGCTCCACGGAGTGGCAGGATCATCAGCCGCATCCTTGCTTGCGTTGGGATTTTTTTTGGAAGAAAAACCACAATGCAACAAGGATGCCGTCTCTCGCTAAGCACATCGTCACAATTATTTCGGCGTAACCACGTAGCAGCGTCTCTCTGAGACGCTGGGAATTGCGAGTCTCAGAGAGACTCGCCTACGTGAGGTTCTGCCGAACCTTTTCCCCCGATGTGCTTAGCTCAAAATTGCTTCACGCGAGATCCGGGTGCATGACAGGGTTTGCAGCTTGAATTGGGTTCGGCGTGAAATGGCTGATGATTTACACTGGGAGGCACACAGCCGGTAGGGCTGGGAGCTTTCGGATACTCTTTGAAGGATATTTGCCATGGAAACGGCACCGAACCGACCGCCAAAGATATCGCCGATCTCGTTGTACAGCGACTCGTCGAGGGTGGCGGGATCCCCGATCTCCCCTAACGAAAGATCGCTGCCAAGCAATGCCAGCGGATCGTCATTCGCATCGGCAACGAAAGACTCGACGAGCAACAACACGGCCAAAGCGATGATGCACCGGCGAACGATTGGAGCGGACGTGCCGCGGTGATCCGCTGGTGCAAACGATCGTTGCGACCCGGCAGGGATACGACCATCTCAGGCTGGCGGTTGCGGCCGAAGCGTATCGACGTGGTTTTAACAAAGCCAAAATCAAAGCGTTCATGGGCGACGGCTTGAAAGTGAACTGGTCGTTATGGGCGACTCACTTCTCGCACTACACGCCGATCGTCGACATCATGCACGCCTTGGCTTACGTCTACGGCGGGGCGATCGCATCGTGCGGGCGGATCGAAGACGGTTGGCAGTTGTATACCCAGTGGCTTGAGTGGACGTGGAGTGGTGATGTCGATCGAGTCATCACGGCGTTGCAACAACATTTTGCCGGTCACGAAGAGGTTCCCGAAGACCTGCGTCGGGCCATCACCTACCTGAGTAACAACGCATCGCGGATGCAGTATGCTCGGTATCGGCATGCGGGACTTCCAGTGACCACCTCGCCGGTGGAGTCGGCCCAGAAGCAAATCAACGAGCGGATCAAGGGAACCGAAACGTTTTGGCGAGACGATTCGCTCGAGCCGCTACTCCAACTCAAGGCGGATGACCTGAGCGAAACGCACGACCGAGACGCCTTCTGGCATCGACGAGGCCAGAGAAACGACGGCTTCCGCCATCGCCAACGCAAGACCGAAACCAAAGTTACCTAACAAACCCTGTCATGCACCCCGGACGAGCAGTTGGTTGCAAGGAGTCTTTCACGAACGAGAAATGTACGTGCAACCGTCCAGCGATGTGATCCATCGTTGGTCATTGGATTTCCTGGGACAGATCAAACGAGTCAGACAGATCAGAAATCCTCCTTGGGAACCGTCGTCATGAAACCGATCATCATCTCCTCAAAACTCTGGTCACCCCAGCCGACGGTCTTTTTCGGGTCAGGGTTGGTCAAGTTCCGTTCGCTGTTGTCGAAAACGGCGGTGCAGGTCACGCGAGTGCCGCTAGGTAACGGCAGCGGTTCCTTCAGCGTGTATTTTAACTGCCAATTGAAATCATAATTCGGCACGTTCAACAGGGGCGTCGTTGTGCCATCAGGAAAACGAACGTCGTATCGGAATGACTTGCCTCGCAAATGCATGTGGGGCGACATGCTGATCAGGTTTTCGTCTTGCCGTGACACATACGTCGCTTTGACTTCGTGGTTGGCGTCGCCTGGCGGAATTCGGAATCGTTGATTGATGGCAATGCGGCCCTTCAGCAATTTCCGCACGTCTTGTTTCTTCGTAAATCGTAGGCCGACATAACTCAAGTCTTCTTGCGGTGTGCCGTTGGGGTAACTGCTCAATAACCACGGGGCAGCCTTCAAGCTGCTGAGCCGTGGGCGGAATTGGTTGCGACCTGAAAGTTGGCTGTGCGGCGGGTGATTTATTTGGATCCTGCCGCAATCTCCCGGTCGGCC
>Ga0163216_100329_pt1 | contig 90613 bp, 88 predicted proteins | sample SynspAceP_FD_167610 | JGI IMG/M metagenome (GOLD analysis project Ga0163216, IMG submission 167610) | Saline lake microbial communities from Ace Lake in Antarctica - Synechococcus sp. Ace-P (Illumina Assembly) | ecosystem: Environmental > Aquatic > Non-marine Saline and Alkaline > Saline ... | reverse complement strand
ATCATATGTCAACGTTCCATTTTGATACTCCTTTACAATTTTTAATTTTAAATCAGCATGATATTTAGCCATACAAAAAGACCCCCAAAAATTAGATTATTTACTCTAACTTTTGGGGGTCGGTACCGTGTCGGTCTTTTTTATGGTTCGTTTTTTAATTAGTAGAACCATATATCTAGAAAATACAATGAGTGAATATAAAAACCAGTTAAACAAAATCATCTAGAGGCTGCCAATCTTTATTGGCTAGTAGGATTGCAGCATTCACAATTGGCAAACCAAAGTATGCAGAGTATAATGATAAAATGGTACTGATTTTTGAAGAAACGAAAGCAGGCAACAAAAACTTACCGAAATTCATTTTAAAAGATATTCATTTGGTGGTTAAAGCATTTAGTAAATAGAATGTGACTAGCGACTTAGAGTTGCTACAAAAACAATGAAAATAGGTCTGTAGGATACTTAGTTGGATGTACGCATTAATTTGAATTGTAATAAATTAAGCAGAAGAAAATTTTATAGGGGGCAGCGTAGATGACTTTTTTAAGTGATATCGAAATTGCAAAAAAAAATACAATGAAGCCAATTGTTGAAATAGCAGAAAAATTAGGAATCAATTCAGATTCATTAGATAGGTATGGAAAGTATAAAGCTAAGTTAGACATTAATGAATTGGAAAGATTAAAAGACGAACCAGATGGGAAGTTGATTTTGGTGACAGCGATGACTCCCACAACAGCTGGAGAAGGAAAAACAACGACATCTGTTGGATTAGCCGATGCTTTGAATAAACAAGGAGAAAAAGTGGTTGTTGCATTAAGAGAACCTTCACTTGGACCTGTATTTGGAATGAAAGGCGGAGCTGCTGGTGGCGGTTATGCTCAAGTTGTGCCGATGGAAGACATTAACTTACATTTTACTGGCGATTTCCACGCAATTGGAGCAGCTAACAACTTACTTGCTGCTTTAATAGATAATCATATTTTCCATGGCAATGCTTTGGATATTGATAGCAGAAGAATTACTTGGAAACGAGTTGTTGACATGAATGATCGTCAATTACGTTATATTGTTGATGGCTTAAACGGCAAAGCAAATGGTGTCCCAAGAGAAGACGGATATGATATTACCGTAGCTTCAGAAATCATGGCGATTCTTTGTTTGGCCGATAGCTTAGCCGATTTAAAAACTAGAATTAAACGAGTGGTTATTGGGTATTCAATAACCGGGAAACAAGTTACAGCGGGTGAGCTAAAAGCTGAGGGTGCAATGACGGCCTTATTGAAAGATGCTATTCGTCCTAATATTGTTCAAACATTAGAGCATACACCAGCAATTATTCATGGTGGCCCATTTGCTAACATTGCTCATGGTTGTAATAGTGTACTTGCAACGAAAACAGCTTTGAAATATGCTGATTATGTTGTTACAGAAGCAGGATTTGGTGCGGACTTAGGTGCTGAAAAATTTATTGATATCAAATGCAGGAATGCCAATTTGGAACCAGATGCAGTTGTTTTGGTAGCTACTATTCGGGCATTGAAAATGCATGGTGGCGTAAAAAAACAGCAGCTATCAGAAGAAAATATAGAAGCCGTTAAAGAAGGTTTACCTAATCTATTGAAACACATCAGTAATATTAGAGATGTGTTTGGATTGCCACTAGTCGTTTCAATTAATAAATTCCCAACTGATACACAAAATGAAAGTGATGTAGTATTGAAAGCTTGCCAAGAAATCAATGTACCAGCGGTCTTATCTGACGTATGGGCAAAAGGTGGCGAAGGCGGCTTAGAAATGGCAGATAAGGTCAAAGAATTAGCAGATAGAGAAAACAATTTTAAATTCGTTTATGAATCTGAAGACTCTATCGAAGATAAGTTGCACAAGATCACAACAAAAGTATACGGGGGTGACGGAGTAGAATATTCAGTTGAAGCTAAAAAAGAGTTAAAACTGTTAACTGAAAATGGTTACGGTCACTTGCCTATATGTGTAGCTAAAACACAATACTCTTTATCAGATAATAAAGATTTATTAGGTAGCCCAGAAGGGTTTACAATGACTATCAAAAACTTGAAAGTATCTGCTGGTGCCGGATTTATCGTAGCACTAACAGGAGCCATTATGACAATGCCAGGATTACCAAAAGTTCCTGCAGCCGAAAATATCGATATAGATGAATCTGGTGAGATTATAGGACTCTTTTAAACGAAAGAATAAAAAGACAAGCAAGATTGTGAAGGATAAAATTTTCTTTGCAACCTTGTTCGTTTATTTAATTAAAAAATAGTTAAAAACTCAAGACTAAGAGGAAGGGCTCCGTATTGTTGTCTTTATGTCTTCTCTTGTTTACGTAACGGTAAGTTGCATTGTTTTAGCAAGTTCTCATTTGGAAAAATCAAAAATTTGATTTATATCTTATCTTGTACAGAAATCATTTTTAAAATCGTACTTAAGACCGATTAATTATAAATGAGAGGCTACTATACTATGAATAGAGTAACTTATTTTACCGAAATAAAGCTCTAACTTGTAAGGTTAGTCAACTAAACAGCAGTTAGCTTCATTTCTTAGTTATAGGAAGAAGGAAGTCATTCATGTATTTCTTCTTCGCTATGGCGCTAATCTTATCATACCGACCGGTTAGTTTATCGTATCTTATTCATGCTTATCCATTCTAGTATAATAATGGGCAGACTTGCTATTAACCAATAAAGGAGGATGGAAAAATGAAAGCAATTCAAAAAAAAAATAAAAGACCCGTGGGACAAGTGGAAAAATTGATTCTTTCGCTTTTCAGTAAAAAAATAAGTAGGAAAAAGAAACTAATGGCAGCAGCTATAGTCTTATATATCATTAGTCCTTTTGACTTCATTCCAGATTTCATTCCCTTAGTAGGTTATGCGGATGATGTGATTCTTCCAATCTTACTAATGATTACAGATAAGCTACTTTCAGAAAATAAAGAATCAACAAGAAATCAACCCATCAAAGAAGCAGAAAAGATTTAATTTTACTGAATGAGTGAATTAGATTTAAAACGAAATAAACAAATAGACAATAGAGGCCGGATGTTTCCTTAACCTCTATTTTTTATTGTACTAGATGCAACAGGCTATCGGAAATATCTGTCTAAAATGAGGCGGTGAATGGGCCACAATAAACAGGTTTAAATAAGAATAAGCCTATCGAATCAAGCATTTCTTTAGTTTTATAAAAAGATTTGAAAAGCATTGTAGTTGCTTATTGTTTTTACTATAAGGATAGATAAAGTATACTGAAATTAACAATGTGTGCAATTCAATAAATTACATAAAAGAAGGTGATAGAATGTTTACCAATAGACGCTTAACAGAAGCCTATAAGCATGCTAGAGTGGAATATTTTGATGAGAACTCGAAATACATCTTTTTTAGTGATGTCCATAGAGGAAATGGAAGCATGTCAGATGAATTTGCGCGAAATAGAAATATCTATCATCATGCACTAAAATATTATTACAAAAATGGCTTTACTTATGTTGAAGCAGGCGATGGCGATGAATTGCTAGAGTATCCAGATTTTAAATACACCAAAAATGCGCATCGAGAAATATTTGATGTGATTAAAGATTTTTTTGATGAAAATCGTTTGATACGCCTATATGGCAACCATGATTTGTTATTAAAGAATAAAAAATATGTAAAAGAAAATTATTATACGAATTATGATGAATACAATGAAGTCTTTTTTGATTTTCTTAAAGGATTGAAACCGATAGAAGCCTTGGTATTAAGAAACTTAGAAACGGGACAAGAAATACTAACCGTACACGGCCATCAAGGAGATGCAGCCAATGATCAATTTGCATTTTTCACAAGGCTTTCAATAAGATATTTTTGGAAATTCTTGCACGGATTTGGCATGAGAAACCCATCCAGTCCTATAAAGAACATTACAAAACGACACAAAATTGAAAAAAACTTTAATAAATGGATTAAGGAAAATAAAATGGCCTTAATTTGCGGACATACGCATAGATTTAAATACCCTAAAAGTGCAGATCTTCCTTATTTTAATTCAGGCTGTTGTGTTTATCCCAGTATTATTACGTGTATTGAATTGACTGAAGGACAAATTCAATTGGTAAGATGGAAAATTAAAGTGAATACAGATGGTGTACTGGCAATTGAAAGAGATGTAGTGAGAGGCCCTGATCCAATTGAAACATTTGATATTAGGTAAGTGACAACATTATATGAATCGTTGATTGAGAAAGCAGGCATGCACTTATCCACGTTGGAAGAACATGATAATAAAGTTAAAACAACCTGTTAATGAAAATCACTTGAAAAGAGAAAAAGAGTAAAGAAATTTTCATTAACAGTCTGAGTGTATGGTTCATGTCGTTTTTTTTTATTTTATAATGGATTCAATTTAGTTATACTATTCTTAAAAAGCGCATTCTTGACCGTATTATTTCGCATGCTTATACCAATGTTGAAAGTTACACATTAGTAACTTTTTTTAATATCGCTCTTTATATAGTGGCCTATTCTGAGCTAGTATTCAAGAGAATAAAAAGGAGTAGAAACTATGAACCCAATGATTGAAGTTAAAAACTACACTAAAAAATATGGAGAGTTTACTGCAGTTGACAATGTTTCTTTCAATGTAAAAGAAGGAAGTATCTTCGCCTTTCTTGGACCAAATGGAGCTGGGAAAAGCACAACAATCAATACCTTAGTGACGATGATGGAAAAAACATCTGGTACATTGACGATTGATGGAAAAGACGTTTCAACTGAAAAAGATGAAGTGCGAAAAGCGATAGGGGTAGTTTTTCAGTCCCCAACATTAGATGAAAAAATGACAATCACCGAGAACTTGAATATGCATTGCGTTTTTTATGACATTCCTAAAAAAGAAGTCAAAGAGCGCATCCATTTTGTATTGGATTTGGTTGATTTGCTTGAATGGAAAGATAAAATTGCAGCGACTCTATCTGGTGGAATGAAAAGACGAGTGGAGATTGCTCGTGCACTTTTACATTATCCAAAAGTTTTATTCTTAGATGAACCAACATCTGGTTTAGATCCTCAAACAAGAAATAAAATGTGGGAATACATCACAAGACTTCAAAAAGAAAAAAATATTACAATTTTTTTAACGACACATTATATGGACGAAGCAGAAATTTGCGATCATGTTGCAATCATGGATAATGGGAAAATTATGGTAGATGATACACCGGCAAACTTGAAACGTCGTTACACAAAAGATAAAGCGATTGTACAAGTGAAAAATTCAGATTCTTTTGAGAAAGAATTAGCAAAAGAAAAATTCACGTATAAAAAAGAAAAAGAATTTTTTTATGTAGATGTTGATATAGATGACATACAACAGTTTTTAGATGTTATACAAGAATTTAAAAATGAAGTAATAGATTTAGAAATCAAAAAAGGAACATTAAATGATGTGTTTTTAGAAATTACAGGTAAAGAAATAAGAGAGGAGACTTCAGAATGAGAACCATTACAGCCCTTTGGTTGAGAAATATTCGAGGATTCGTTCGTGATCGAGTAAAATTAATAACTTCACTAGTTATTCCGTTTTTTTTCCTTTACATTTTTAAATCAGTTTTTAAAATGGATCAAGTAGAAGATCCAACAGCTTTTTTATTAGCAGGAATTGTTACAGCAACAGTTTTCCAAACATCGTTAAATATTGCGACATCTACAATTGATGATACGGTTTCCGGTTTTATGAAAGAAATATTAGTTAGTCCTACTAGTCGTTTTAAAGTAGCGTTAGGACAAATATTTTCAGCAGCTACTATTGCGACTACTCAAGGCATTCTTATTTTAATTATTGGCTTATTTACGGGATTGAGATTTGACCATTGGGCAACAATCATTTATGTTCTACTAGCGTTAATTTTGGTAGGTTTGGTTTTTTCAGGGTTAGGTTTGTTTTTAGCTTCAATGGTAAAAAGTTCTTCTACTTTCCAAGTCGTACAGCAAGCAGTTGTATTGCCTTTTACATTTTTATCAGGAGCCTATATTCCACTCGCTTTTTTGCCTGATGTTCTTAGATATGTTGCCTATTTTAATCCTATGACGTATACGACAGCTTTTTTTAGAACCATCATGTTAGAAAAAGGTAATTTAACCCAAGCAGGTTGGTTGGAGCTTGGTTTAGCATTTGATTTTAATGGTGTTATAGTGACACCTTGGATGAGTGGATTTATTATCGCTGCTTTTGGAACTTTATTCTTATTATTGGCTACAAATTCTTTTGTCCGTGCAGACTTTAATAAGATATCTCGCAATCCATTAGCTCGAAAATAATGAAGAGTTAGAACAACTTAAAAAGGAATCTTTAGCTAGATTAGCTAAAGATTCCTTTTTGTTTATCTGATTTAAAGGATTCTATTATCGTAGATTAAAAGCCAAAGAATAGTCAACAATACCTTACAAAAGCAAGGGGATTATAATACGGTACGTTAATAATGTTCATTAACTATTGAAAACGTGAAATAGAGATTCATGCAGGCATCAAGCTGACACAGTTTCATAAAAGGCAAGATTATCATAAATCCAGCCTAGCTGTTCTTGTATAGCTAAAGGATACAAGAACAACAAAAGGAAATTAGTACGAATTAGACGTATTTTAATAACTGTGTACACTTTTCTACACTTTAGTGAACTAGTCGTTATTATTAAATAACTAGAGTATAATGAGAAGAATACTCTAATTGGGTAAGGATATTTAATAAACGAATAGACAGATAGATAAAAAAGGAGAGATGTCAATGTTGTCAATTTATGAAGGCTTTTTTCTAAATCTTTGTGTGTTGATTGCTTCTCTATTCATTTACAAACAATTATTCAAAAAAATGACTAAAGAATACCAAACCAACTGTTCATCAATCATTACTGGGATACTAGGTGGTCTGTTAGGTGCTATTTTGATGCATTTTAGTATCGTAAGTGGGACAAATTCAATCATTGATCTTCGAATTATTCCATTGATGTTAGTTGTTCTTTACGCGAATGGGTTGTCAGTATCTATAACAGCTCTTCTGATTATCTTAACTAGGTTCATGGTAGGCATTAGCTTGCATTCATTCTTAAATATACTTTTTATCATTACATCATGGGCGCTTTTCTCTATTTGTTTTCAAAAAATTAAAAATCGTTGGGTCTCCATAGTGGTTATGTTGGCTTTGAGCAATGTAGTTTATACAATACTCATTATTTTGTTTCCAACTAATAAGTATCTTAACCTGCCTTTAATGATAAACTACTGGATTATTTGTATAGCGGGTGGGGTTGTTGCTGTTTACATCATGGATTATTTAACAGAAAGTGAGTTTCTATTTAAACAACATAAAAATTTTGCTTTTACAGATCCATTAACGGGTCTAAACAATGTTCGCAGTTTTGATCTAGCCTTTAATAAAGCAAAAAAAAGACAAATAGAAACTAATGAAACTATTTCTATTATACTCCTAGATATTGATCGCTTTAAACAAGTCAATGATACTTATGGACACACAGAAGGCGATGTTGTATTAAAAAAGTTAGCAGCTATTTTAAAAATGAATCAAGGTTCGTATGATGTTGTTTCTAGAAATGGAGGAGAAGAGTTTTCGATTTTGCTTCATGACTATAGCCTTAAAGAAGTACATGAGCGAGCGGAGTCATTAAGAAAAATAGTCGAAAATTCATTTTTTGTTATAAAAAATAAAACATTAGCAATCCATATAACGATTTCAGTAGGGATTACAACATACAGTGATACTACAAAAGAAATTGATCAACTGTATGATAATGCTGATCAGGCATTATATGCAGCGAAAAAAAGTGGCAGAAATAAGGTTTGTTTCTATACACAGGTTCCTTCAGTCTCACATTAAAAAATTCGAAGAACACTATATAATAAAATAGGGTTCTTTTTTTTGGGGAATAGTTCCATTTTTTTTAAACGATACCTACGAAAACGAAGTGAAGTTGCAGGTTTGTTTCTTTAGCTTTCTTTAACTTAATTTATATTAGTGGTTGCACATCGTATAGGGACTATATGAAATGAAATAAAAAAGTGGGGAAATAAATTTGTACTTATCGTTAGTAAAAATTGAACGATAGCTAATGCAATCTATTCAGTTAATGGTGATGATAAAAGGTACATAGCAGATAAAGGTTAGATCTGTCAGGATGTGTAGATTATTAAGTTTAATCAATGTAAACACAATTAATCTCCGTTTTTTGTCTGTTAGCAGATATAATGGTAGTTTTTCTCGTATATTAGGTTAAAACAAGTCATTTTTTATTCGAGTATGCGTTTATTGCTCCGTATGGATGGATTATTTTTCGTGATAAGCATGGTACGCATGCAATAGATGAGTACGTTTATTTACATGAACTTTCTGATAAATGTTATGCATATGAGTTTTTACTGTTCCGATAGAGATAAACAAAATAGCACTAATCTCATCATTACTTTTATCTGCTAAAATTTCATGAAAAATATCTTGTTCTCTTGTAGTTAAATGGTAGGTTTGACAAAAGGAGTTAAAGGTATTATTGGCTTGTTCAAATTCTTCTTCGTTAGTACTTAACTCTTCTTTATCATGATTAGGTAAAAAAATATTGTGAGTATTTGAACTAACAGGTGTATAAGAAATTTCAGGTATTGTATTATTTTCTCTAAGAGTAGGGAAGGTGTGTTTTGTTTCTAAATTAAACGAACTATTATTTAGATAGTTAGAGGTATGCTTGATAGCAGCAATGCTATAGATGATGCTTAGGATATCTTCTCCAATATTTCGATTATTTATTTTTAGTAATAAAGTGGAATAGATATCAAAATTAAAAATGACAATGGTATCTTCAATCAAAATGAACAAAGAGAACCATAATGAAATTTTGAGGAGCTTTGTATAACGATTAAAAAAAGAATCTTTATATAAAACAGGGTATTTTTTCACATGATACAATCCTGTACTAGCAAGATAAGCTAGATAAAGTTGGGCGGGTAGATAATAAAGCCAAACTTTTAATGCATTGTCATTCATCATAGGGATAAATAATAAGTACACAGCATAAGCAATCAAGATAAAAGAATCAATGTAATTTCTTTTTAGCTGTAAAATATAATAATTGATTATATAGTATGAAAAAGCAGTACCTAGAACAATAATTGTCTTAAAGGCAGGAACGTCCATGAATTGCATGTTGTAAGAATGACCAAAGCCGCTTAAAAACTCAGTCATATAAATAACCGTGTTATCAAATATAAAGAGCAAAAACATAATAGCAGTATACAGGTAGATTGGTTTCTTAGTTTTTATATAAATAGCAGAAATAGAAGTCAAAGAAATAGAATACAAAACAATTAAAATAATATTGTACAAAAAAGTGAGTTCTTTCATAATAAAACTCCTCTACTTATGGAATGACCGTACTTGAATTTAAGTTTAGTATACAAGAAAATGAAAACACTTTCAATGCTTCTGGGGAAACTTAATGTTGTAAAAAAGGAAGATGAAAAGACGGGTTTAGAGGAGTTTAGAAAAGTTTAGTTGATAATCTACCTTTAGATAGATTATCAACTTTGAGAATGAGTGTTAAATTAAGGACGTCAAATTGAGAACGTTCTCAACGGACGCAATATTATTATATAGGAGGAGAAAAAATGACATACGTAAAAGATTTTATCACAACGAAAGATTATACAAAAGAAGAATTGATGGATATTATTCACTTATCTCTGAAAATTAAACAAGCGATTAAGGCAGGGTATTATCCACAATTATTAAAAAATAAAACATTAGGTATGATTTTCCAGCAATCCTCTACTCGCACAAGGGTTTCTTTTGAAACAGCAATGGAACAACTTGGTGGACATGCTCAATATCTAGCTCCTGGACAAATTCAATTAGGTGGACATGAAACAATCGAAGATACTAGCGTCGTTCTTTCTAAATTAGTCGATATTTTAATGGCACGGGTAGACAGGCATGAGAGCGTTTATGATTTAGCAAATAATGCAACGATTCCCGTTATTAATGGAATGTCTGATTACAATCATCCTACTCAAGAAATGGGAGATATCTGTACAATGGTTGAGTTTTTACCAGAAGGAAAGAAACTGGAAGACTGTAAGATTGTTTTTGTGGGAGATGCTACTCAAGTATGTACTTCTTTGATGATGATTACGACTAAATTAGGTATGGATTTTGTCCAATATGGACCGAAAAAATTCCAATTGAATGAACAGCTGCAACAACTTGCAAATAAAAATTGTGAATTATCCGGTGGATCATTTATGTTAACAGAAGACGAAGATGAAGCCATGAAAGATGCAGATTTTGTTTATACGGATGTTTGGTATGGTTTATATGATGCAGAACTTTCGGAAAAAGAAAGAATGGCAACTTTTTATCCTAAATATCAAGTGACTGATGCAATGATGAAAAAAGCATCTCCTCATGCTAAGTTTATGCATTGTTTACCAGCTTCAAGAGGAGAAGAAGTAACAGATGAAGTGCTAGATTCTGACTATTCTATTGCTTTTGAAGAAGCCGGTAACCGTTTGACAGCTATGAGGGGTCTTTTAGTTTACTTAATGGGAAAAGCTGGAAAACAACAGAAGTTTGATGAAGATAAAAAGGTAAAGTCAAAAGAAGAATTAAACGAAGTGCTTAAAGATCTTGACTTAGACTTCTTGTATCAAAGATAAAAATAGTGAATGTCGATAGGACTTACTTGTGGCTAGATTCAATCTAAAATAGCCACAAAAAGTTCTAATCACAAAAAAAGAGAGGTGCTTGTTTTGGATAAACCTAAAGAAAAGAAAAAGTTTAGAATGATAGATGCTGTTTTGTCCGTGATTTGTGTTGTATTTGTTGCAGAAGCTGCAGCTCCAGTGGCGGCTATTGGGAATTCTCAATATTTCTGGTGGATATTCTTAATGATTGGTTTTTTAGTACCGTATGGCTTGATTGCTTCTGAATTAGGAACAACCTACAACGGAGAGGGCGGATTATATGATTGGGTAAGGAAAGCATTTGGTCGAAAGATGGGAGCTCGGGTATCTTGGTATTATTGGATCAATTTCCCGTTATGGATGGCTTCTTTAGCTATTATTTTTCCAGAAATGATTTCCTTAATTAGCGGATGGGAAATTAATACAATTGTAGGTATTATGATTGAATTAATCTTTATTTGGATTGTTACAGTCATTGCTTTTTTTCCTATTAGTGATAGTGTCTGGATTTTAAATGGTGCAGCAGTGATTAAAGTGCTGCTGGCTTTAATAGTTGGAATACTTGGTATTTACGGAGCGATAACGTATGGCGTTGCTAATGAATATACCGTGCAATCTTTATTGCCATCGTTTGATGTTAAAAGCTTATCCTTTGTTTCTGTTATTCTCTTTAATTTTTTAGGCTTTGAAGTGATTACTACAATGGCTGACGATATGGAGAATCCTAAAAAACAAATACCGCAAGCGATTATTATAGGTGGATTAGTGATAGCAGCAATTTATATATTCTCAGCATTTGGTATTGGTGTAGCTATTCCGACAGAAGAAATTAGTACTAGCAGTGGATTAATTGAAAGTTTACAACTCCTAACTGGTAACCCAACAGGAATTTTTATTTCAGTTATGGGCATTTTATTTTTACTAACACTTTTTGGAAATATGATTTCTTGGTCGATGGGCGTAAATAGCGTAGCAGCATACGCAGCAGATAACGGAGATATGCCAAGTATATTTAAAAAAAGAAGAAAGAATGGTATACCCTTTGGAGCACCTATAATGAATGGGCTTGTTGCTTCATTTGTTGTGATTATCGCACCATTTATTCCGAATGAAGATCTATTCTGGAGTTTCTTTGCCCTTAATTTAGTAATGTTTTTATTGTCATACGTGCCAGTTTTTCCAGCATTTCTAAAGTTACGCAAGATAGATCCAAATACAGAGAGGCCGTTTAAAGTAGTTGGCAATAAAAATTTTTTAAGGCTATTAGCCTATACTCCAATGTCGTTAATAATCATTGCGCTTATTTTTATAGCTATTCCAATGGATAGCAGTTCAAGTACTCTAGAAGCAACTTTGCCAATTACAATAGGAGCGGTTGTTTTTATAGTGATTGGTGAGCTTATTATCAAAGTAAAGAAAATTGGTTGATCAAATTTAAAGGAAGAAGGTATGAATGATGAAAATAGTAAAAACAACTCCCAAAACAGATGGATATAGAATGCCAGGGGAATTCGAAAAACATGATGGTTGCTGGATGATTTGGCCTGAAAGACCTGATAATTGGAGATTAGGGGGGAAACCTGCTCAGAAAGTTTTTACGGAAGTGGCTGTTGCAATTAGTCAATTCGAACCGGTAACTATGTGTGTGAGCAACGAGCAATATGAAAATGCTAGAAATATGTTACCTGAACAAATTCGTGTCATTGAAATGTCCAATAATGATTCATGGATGCGCGATGTGGGAGCCACTTTTGTAATAAATGAAAAAGAAGTTAGAGGCATTGACTGGGCTTTCAATTCTTGGGGCGGTTTAGTAGATGGGCTTTATTTTCCATGGGATAAAGATGATCAAATAGCAGGTAAAATGTGTGATATAGAAAGATTAGATTGTTATCGGTTGGATGATTTTATTTTAGAAGGTGGATCCATTCATGTGGATGGAGAAGGAACAGTAATCGTTACTGAAGAATGTTTATTGAGTGAAGGGCGCAATTCCAGACTAACAAAAGAAGAAATTGAAGAGAGATTGAAAGAAAATTTGAATTTAGAGAAAATCATTTGGATTCCCCGTGGTATTTATAACGATGAAACGAATGGACATGTAGATAATATTCTCCACTTTGTGGCCCCTGGGAAAGTCGTTTTAGCCTGGACAGAAGATGAAGAGGATCCTCAATACGAGATTTGTCAAGAAGCCTATTCAATATTAAGTCAAACAGTAGATGCGAAGGGAAGAAAATTAGAAATCATTACATTAGATTTACCAGCTAATGTTTTAATTACAAAAGAAGAAAGTGAAGGAGTGGATGCTGTTAATGGAACACTTCCACGGGAAGAAGGAGATCGTTTAGCAGCTTCTTATGCCAATTTTTATATTGCTAATGGCGGTGTTCTCGTTCCACAATTTAACGATTCAAATGATAAGAAGGCTATTGAAACTATTCAAAAGGCATTTCCAAACTATAAGATAACTGGCATTTACGCAAGAGAAATTCTTTTGGGAGGAGGCAATATTCACTGCATCACTCAACAACAACCGAGTGTAAGTGAAAAAATAAGGTATGAATAAAAAATAATCAGATAGTTAATGAGGCTTGGACTGACTGACGTCCCAGTCTCTATTTTACGTTGGCTTGCGGAAGGATCCCTTTTTAGTGTAGACACTTAAAAAGGGATCATGAACGTTTATAAGGATTTTTTTTAAAACTATTTGACTTCTCTAAACTATGTGATAAAATGAATTAGTAAGTAATTCTTGTGAAGCGAATCACATACAAAAAATAACTATTTCATCATTAGATGAAATATGAGAGGTTGAGTTTAGTAATGGAAAGTAGAGTTGCGTATACAGGAAAAGATTATTTAAATAAAGTCTTAGCAGGTACAGCTTCAGGAATCGTTATTGGGTTGATTGCAAATGCGATATTGGGTTCAATCTTCAAGTCTCTTATACCCTATGGATCTGTATTCGAATTATTAGCCAATGTCGTGATGGTCATGCAGTTTATCACACCAGCAATTATTGGAGTTCTAGTAGCACTGCAATTTAAATTAAGCGGAATAGAAAGTGTCGTTATAGGGGCAGCTACCTTTTTAGGTTCAGGTGCTTACAAAGTTACTGAAACAGGAGTACAATTAGTTGGTATCGGAGACTTAATCAATGTTATGCTTGTCTCTGCTATTGCAGTATTTGTTACACGGCTTTTGCAAGGACGTTTAGGATCATTAACACTCATTTTAATGCCGATTATCGTTAGTGCTGGAGTAGGTACGTTAGGTTTGATTATGCTTCCGTATGTTGGACTGATTACTTCTTCAATTGGAAACGTAATCAACAGCTTTACTACTTTACAACCATTACTAATGACTATTTTAATTTCTATTGCTTTTTCAATCATCATTATTTCACCAATTTCAACTGTTGCGATAGGAATTGCTATTGGAGTTACCGGATTAGGAGCTGGAGCGGCGGCAGTAGGGATTACGGCATGTACTGCAATTTTAGTAATAGGTTCTTTACGAATTAATAAAACAGGGACAACATTAGCCATCTTGTTGGGAGCTATGAAAATGATGATTCCTAATTTAATTAAACACCCTAAAATTGTAATTCCAGTAGTTATGAATGCCTTTATTTCGGGAATCGGTGTCTATTTGCTGACAATTCAAGGCACACCACAATCAGCTGGTTTTGGAATCGTTGGTTTAGTTGGACCTATCCAAGCATTTAATATGGGAACAAGTATAATTAGTGTTCTTTTAGCTTACTTTGTGATACCTTTTGTAGGTGGTTATCTTATTGATTTTGTTTGTAGTAAAGTTTTGCATATTTACGAACATGATATCTTTGAATTTATACCAATTTCAAATTAAGTAAAATAAAATAGATAAACTAGATGGAGGAATAGTAAAAATGAAAATAGCAATTGCAGGTTCTGGAGCTTTAGGCTGTGGATTTGGTTACATGATGCAAAAAAATGGGAATGACGTTACCTTGATAGATTTTTGGGATGATCACATCAAAGCCATTCAAGACAATGGTTTGACAATAACGGTAAATGGAAAAGAAGATAACATGGTTATTCCAATAGGAAAACCTGTTGAAATTAAAGACACATTTGATGCTGTTTTTATTTTCACCAAATCAATGGGATTACGCCATATGTTAGAAGAAATCAAACATATCTTAACAGAAGATACTAAAGTTATCTGTTTACTAAATGGATTAGGACACGCCAAGACAATTTCTGAATACATTCCAGAAAAAAACATTATTATGGGAACAACACTCTGGACTGGTGGCTTAGATGCTCCTGGAAAAACGCATTTCATGGGTGAAGGCCCTGTGGAAGTTCAAAATGCTGATATCAACGAAAAAGAGGGTACACTTCAAATAGTGAAAATGATGGCTGACAGTGGGTTGAATGGTGTCTATAGTGAGGATGTTCATTTCACAACATGGAGAAAAGCTTGTGTCAATGGAACAATGAATGCTTTATGTTCATTATTGGACTGCAATATTAAAGAGTTATTCGAAACGACTGAAATTGATGATTTACTAAAAGGCATCGTTAATGAATTTTCAATTGTGGCTGAAACTGAAGGAGCTCGTTTAGACGTAGAAGAAACCATTAACTATTTAAAAGCGACTGCAGAAAAAGTTGGAGCACACTATCCTTCTATGTACCAAGATTTGAAAAATAGACGTTTAACTGAAATTGACTTTTTAAATGGCACGGTTGCAAAAGAGGCAGAGGATAAAGGCTTAGAAGCTCCCTATAGTAAGCAAATCACTCAATTAATTCATGCTAAAGAAGATATTTTGGGAATCAAACGTTAAGGTAAATAGTTATTTTTTTAAAATGGAAAGAGCAGCATAAAATTATATGAGTTGTTTAGTAAGAAAAAATTAAAAAATAAAGAGCTAGCACAGTATATACTGTGCTAGCTCTTTATTTTTTTTGATTCTTAGATAGTTTGTTTTCACAACCTATTAGATATTAAAATGACCCAATAGCGTAGTTATAAGTTGACAACAACTCAAATGTGTCATACTATATGTTTTATATGATGCACTATCGAAAGGAGTTACATGATGGACTTAAGCGAACGACAAAAAGACATTATTGAAATTGTTAAAAAAAATGAACCCATTTCGGGAGAAAAAATTGCTGCGTTACTAGGGTTCTCTCGTTCCACTTTGAGACCTGATTTATCACTCATGACATTGAGTGAATTATTAATTGCAAAACCTAAAGTAGGTTATTTCTATAATGCACATAGAGTAGAGCCGTTTATAATCAAGGATATAAAAGAAAAAAAAGTAGAAGATGTTATGAGTATCCCTGTAATAGTAAGCTCTGACACGTCCATCCAAGATACGATAATAAAAATGTTTTTAGAAGATGTAGGTTCAATCTACATTACAGAGCGCCATCATCTTGTCGGACTTGTCTCTAGAAAAGACTTATTAAAGACTGTGATTGGAAAAATGAATATCGAGGAAATGCCAATCAGTATGGCAATGACTAGAGTGCCCAATGTTGCCTACGCATTTAGTAACGATTCCGTTGAAAGTGCAACAAAAAAACTTGTAGAACATGAAGTTGACAGTCTTCCGGTCATAGAATTCGCTGGCGGAGAAGGGCCTAGACAGTTAAAAGTAGTTGGGAAATTTTCAAAAACATTAATTAGTCGCTTGTTTTTGAACATTATTAAAAATGAAATGTAGGAGGATTATATGAAACCTGTGGCAATTTATCTTATTTCTGACTCAATTGGGGAAACCGGCGAGCAAGTCATACACTCCATACTTTCTCAGTATTCTTTAGAAGTGGAAGAAATCAAGAAATATACTCATGTATTAACTAAAAAAAGATTAGAGACAATCCTTATTAGCATTTCTCAAGAAGAAAATGCGGTTGTTTTTTATACATTGGTTCAAGAAGAATTAAGAAAGTATTTAACAGAATTCTCAAAGAAGCAGTCATTTTTTTTAGTAGATATTTTGGGGAACGGCTTAGCTGTCATCGAGCAGGCAACCTCTTTAAAGCCATTAGGAGAACCGGGTATTATTCGGAAAATGGACCAAGAATATTTTAATAGGATTGAAGCAATCGAGTTTTCTGTCCGATACGACGATGGGAAAGATCCAAGAGGGATACTAAAAGCAGATTTAGTCATCCTAGGGGTATCAAGGACTTCTAAAACACCTCTTTCCATGTATTTAGCAAATAAAAATATTCGGGTTGCAAATATTCCACTTTTTCCTGAATCTGAACCACCAAAAGAAATTTATCAAATTTCACCAACTAGAGTTATTGGTTTAACCAATGCTCCTGAAAAATTAAACAGCATAAGGAAAGAACGGTTGAAAAATTTAGGATTGCCACAAAATGCTAGTTATGCTGAAATGAATCGTATTTTTGAAGAACTAGATTATGCTGAAAAAATTATGAAGAAAATTGGTTGTTTAATCATAGATGTTTCTGATAACGCTATAGAAGAAACAGCAAACTTAATTTTTGACTACATGAAAAAAACAGATACTACTCTATTCAATAACAATTAAAGACAGGGATAATGTTGGATAGAAGAACGTAACACATTTGCCGACAAAATAATAAATAAAAGAAAGAGGTTGAAAAAATGACTGAAAAATATGTTTATAACTTTAATGAAGGTAAAAAAGAAATGAAAGATTTACTTGGCGGCAAAGGAGCAAACTTAGCTGAAATGACTAAGATATTACTTCCTGTTCCTCCAGGCTTTACATTAACTACAGAAAGTTGTAACCGTTTTTTTTCTGAAGATCAAACTATTTGGGCTGGTTTAGATAAAGAAATCAAAGATCACTTAAAAGATTTGGAACAGATGACAGAGAAAAAGTTTTCAGATTTAAAAAACCCTTTGCTTTTATCTGTTCGATCAGGAGCAGCTCAATCTATGCCAGGTATGATGGATACTATTTTAAATTTAGGGTTGAATGATCGCTCAGTCATTGGCCTGGCTAATACGACCTCTAATGAGCGTTTTGCTTACGATAGTTATCGTCGCTTCATACAGATGTTCTCAGATGTCGTCCTAGAAATTCCTAAAGTACAATTTGAATCTATATTAGAAAAAGCTAAAAAAGAAAAAGGAGTCAAATTAGACAAAGAACTTGATGGGGACGATTTAAAGAAGATTGTTAAAAAATATAAAGAAGTATACTTACAAGAAACGGGAGAAGACTTTCCACAAGAACCGATGGTACAGTTGATACTAGCTATTAAGGCGGTATTTGCATCATGGGATAATCCTAGAGCTGTTTTTTATAGAGACATGCATGCTATCTCTAAATTAAATGGGACTGCTGTCAATGTACAATCAATGGTATTTGGAAATAAAGGAGAATCTTCTGGTACAGGAGTAGCGTTTACTAGAAATCCTGGAAATGGGGATAAAAAGTTATTTGGTGAGTTTTTATTAAATGCACAAGGAGAAGACGTTGTCGCAGGTGTTCGTACACCAAATGAGATAGCGGAACTAAAAACACTGATGCCCGAAGTCTATCAACAATTAGAAACAGCAGCAGAAAATCTTGAAAACCATTACAAAGATATGCAAGACATTGAATTTACCATTGAAAATGATGAACTCTTTTTGTTGCAGACAAGAAATGGAAAAAGAACAGCACATGCTGCGATTGCCATTGCTGTTGATTTACATCAAGAAGGGAAAATTACTAAAGAAGAAGCGATAGTGAGGATCAAACCTCAACAATTTGAACAATTGCTACACCCAAATTTTGATGCAAAAGCTATCGATAAGGCAAAAGCTTTAGCAAAAGGACTTGCAGCTTCTCCTGGAGCAGCTTCAGGAAGAATATGTTTTACTGCTGAAGCAGTAGAAGCAGCTTTTGAAAAAGGCATAAAAACTATTTTGGTGAGACAAGAAACTTCTCCTGAAGATATCTCTGGAATGGTGAAATCAGAAGGGATTTTGACAGCTAGAGGAGGAATGACCTCTCATGCTGCAGTAGTAGCCCGTGGAATGGGTAAATGTTGTGTTGCTGGTTGCTCAGAGGTGAGAATCAATGAAGATGAAAAAACGGTGCAATACAAAGGCGGAGTTTTAAATGAAGGAGCTATCATTTCCTTAGATGGAACAACAGGAATAGTTTATCTCGGTGATATAGAAAAAACTAATCCGACTTTAGGAGGGAAATTCACAGAGTTGATGGATTGGATTGATGAAATAAAAACAATGTCTGTTCGAGCCAACGCAGATACGCCAGAAGATGCGAAACAAGCATTAGAATTTAGTGCAGAAGGGATTGGACTAATCAGAACAGAGCATATGTTTTTTAAAGAAAATCGTATCTCTTCAGTCAGAAGAATGATTTTAGCTGGAACAATTGAAGAACGAGCAAAAGCGTTAAACGAACTATTGCCGATGCAAAAAAATGATTTTTACCAAATTTATCATGTTATGGGGGGACTGCCTGTAACCATTCGCCTGTTAGATCCGCCTTTGCATGAATTTATGCCTGTTAAAGAAGAGGAAATTCGTCATTTAGCTGAAACAATGTCTTTGAGCCAAGAGGAATTAAACGGACGTATTGATGAATTGCATGAAGTAAATCCTATGTTGGGACATCGAGGCGTTCGATTAGGAATAACTTATCCTGAAATTAGCAGAATGCAAGTAAGAGCCATTATGGAAGCTGCTTTAGAGTATCAGACGGATAAAAAAATCGAAATTCAACCAGAAATCATGATTCCTTTAATTAGTGATGTAAAGGAATTAGTCTATATTAAAGCAGAAATAGAAGATGAAATTAAAAAGATATTCACAGAGAAAGGCCAGACACTTAAGTATCATATCGGAACAATGATTGAAGTTCCGCGAGCTGCATTAACAGCTGATAAAATTGCAGAAGAAGCAGATTTCTTCAGCTTTGGAACCAATGATTTAACTCAAATGGGATTTGGTTTTTCAAGAGATGACTCAGGTCGTTTTATTTCTGAATACATGGATAAAAATATTTTAGAAAAAGGACCATTTGATACTATTGATCAAGAAGGTATTGGCCAGCTAGTAAAAATCGCTATTGAGAAGGGTCGCCAGACCAAACCAAATTTAAAAATTGGTATTTGTGGCGAGCATGGTGGAGACCCTGCATCTATTGAGTTTTTCCAAAGACTAGGACTAAATTATGTCTCTTGCTCTCCGTTCCGTGTACCCATTGCTCGTTTAGCAGCTGCTCAAGCAGCGATAAAGTATCGTTAATTTAAATAAAAATAGGATAAATGAGTTTTTTTATCAAAAAAATAGTGATGTAACTAGTGTAACAGGTTGGATTAAAAAAAATCTAACCTGTTTTTTCTTTTTTCATTAACTAATATCAGCATTGTACAGGGAAATCTTATTTTAGTTACAGTTCTAAGCAGATTCCAGTATAATATGACTTAGAGATGAAACTTACTAAGAAGTCATTTATTTTTATAAAATAGGGGGGTTAAGTATGAAGAAGATTGGAATGATACTAGCAGTAATGCTCTTAGGTGGTTGTGCGAATCAAGTTGTTGAAAATGAAGAGAATAGGTCATCAGTGGTAAATGAACCCAGTTTATCATCATCGAAGGAATCATCCAGTTTACGAGACGATTCCAGTGAGGAAAAGAAGATTTCTTTTGTTGGAGTGGGAGATAATTTGATTCATGATGTTATTTTTGAAGAAGCACAATTGAATAATGGCTCTTTTAATTTTAAACCAATGTTTGAAAATGTAGCGGAGGAAATCGAACAGGCAGACTTAGCCTTTATCAATCAAGAAACATTAATTGGCGGAGATGCATTTGGTTTTTCTGGTTACCCTGCATTTAATACACCAAGTGATATGGCTGATAATTTAAATGAGTTAGGGTTTGACTTAGTAAATGGAGCTTCGAATCATTCATTGGATAAAGGAAAACAAGGGGTTTTAAATACGATAGAAATATGGAACAAACAAGAAAACATGATTTTTACAGGGGTATTTGCTTCTCAAGAGAAGCGTGATGCAATTCCTGTTATTAAACGAAATGGAGTAACGTTTTCATTTCTTGCGTATACTTATGGTACTAACGGGATTAAGCCGGATAGTCCTTATCGTTTAAATTACTTTGACGAAGCTTTGATTACTCAAGATGTGGAAAAGGCAAAAGAAGTGAGTGATTTCGTTATCGTATCGGCTCATTGGGGTGACGAACAGATGTTGAAACCTAATGCATTCCAAATAGACTATGCGCAACTATTTGCAGATTTAGCAGTAGATGTCGTTGTTGGAACACATCCTCATGTGATTCAACCGGTTGAATGGATAGAAGGCAAGGATGGCAATCAAACATTAGTTGTTTATTCTTTAGGAAATTTCCTTTCAGCCATGTCAACTGGAACAGAAAACAATATCTTAGGAGGAATGGTTTCTTTTGATTTTGTAGTAAATAAGGGGGAAAAAGTTATAGAAAATGTTAATTGGGATCCTACAGTGATGCATTATATAGGCGATCAAAGCAATTATGTTGAATCAAGAAAGAACTTTAGAATTTACAAGTTAGATGATTATACTGAGGGGCTTGCAAAACGACACGTTCTTAATGGGTACCAAGAGAATCAAGTATCTAAAGCATCTTTACAGGGGACAACAGAAAACGTTATCGATGCTGAATTTCTAAAATAGACGTTCATAACCCATTAAATGAGCTAATTACCTGAATTATTCATAGCATTTTAGGGAACAAACTCATAAAAAGTATGTTTAAATCGTCTTTTCTTTTGTACGACGATCTATAAGAAAGCAGTGCCTAAATTTGTTCATCAAATAAAGCAAATGCGAATTAGGAATGAAGAGTAGCACCAAGCCAACTCTGATCAAATTTATCAAAAAAAATGACATAATAGACATTTGGTAGGTTTAGAGTAAGGAAATTAAGGTAGAATAGAAATAAAACTTGTTCTAAAAGAGTATTTTAAAAAGAAAGGTGAGAACTATGAACTATTACATCAAACAAAAAATTTTTTCTTGGAGCGATAAGTTTACAGTCAAAGACAGCCAAGGTAGAGATGTCTATTCAGTAGAAGGCGAGTTTCTTTCGTGGGTTAAGAAACTGCATGTGAGAGATATGAGCGGAAAAGAAGTGTTATATATTGAACAACAGTTATGGAAATTTTTGCCGACCTATTCACTGTATATTGACGATAAAGAACGAGCTAAAGTTAGCAAAGAATTCACATTTTTCAAACCGCGTTACACAATTGAAGGACCTGCGTGGCAAGTGGAAGGATCTATTTGGGAACACGATTATCAAATAATGAGCAATCAAAAAGTGATGGCAGATATTTCTAAAGAATGGCTAACATGGGGAGATACTTATGCCTTAGATATTAAAGACGAGGATCATGCATTATTAGCTTTAGGTGTCATCATTGTGATTGATTGTGTTATGGCAAGTCAACGAGCTGCTGCAAGCGGTGGATCTTAAAAAAACTGACTATTTTAAAAAAGCGTTCATAAAAATAATGAATACAATCAGATTTTTTAGATAATAAAGACAGAGATAGTAGTATAATGCTAAAGGATCTTTAAAAGATAAAAGAAAGCAAGTGTGTTTTCTCAATAAATTTGTGATTAAATTCACATGGAAAGAGGCGAATATGGGTTTCAATGTTTTAATGTACCATGAGTTTCGCGAATATAATGATTTAGATAGGACAAAGTCTTCAGCTATATCAGTTGCACAACAGTACCAGGATGCTCTACCAAAGGTTCTTTTCAGTTATTTGGATGATTTTAAAACACAGATGAATTATTTGAAAACAGAAGGTTACCATACCTTAACACTTCAAGAAATAAAAGATTTTTATGAAAAAGGAGTGAAGCTTCCCGAAAAATCAGTGTTGCTAACATTTGATGATGCTTTTCAATCAGTATACAAATACGCTTACCCTATTTTAAAAGAACAGCAATTCCATGCAGTCTGTTTTGTGGTATTAGGGTGGTTGTTTCAAGAAACAAAACCGTTTCAGATAGATCAATCCACCGTTATGAGCAAACAAGAACTTGAAAAAATGCGTGATGTTTTTGAATTGGCTAACCACACAACTAATTTACATATGAGGTATGAGGGTGGAAGAACTCAAATGCAGCGAGTTTCTCTTTCAGAACTGAAAGAAGATTTAACGGAATGTGGTGAATATGTAGATAGTTCAGATATATTTGCTTATCCTTTTGGAATTTATCAATCGGATGATGTGAAACGTTTAGCTGAAATAGGTGTCCACTATGCTTTTACTACTATCCCAGGTTTAAATACAAAGGAGACACCACTTTTAGAATTGCATCGCGATACGGTTACTTTGGGATGTACGCTAGAAGAATTTAAAAGGATAGTAGAAAGAAGCTGAAATAGATAAAAAAGATGTTATGCTACGGTTAATAACTTCAGTTAGATGGACAGCTAGCTTGTTCAAGTGGAAAAGAGAGCGGGAAAACTAGGGAAACAAATTAAGGTGAAAAAGCTAAACCGGATGAAGCGCTCACATCAGGTTCGTTACCGGCAGAATCGGCTATTCCAAACATTTTAGCGCAAGAAAATGGCTACTTTGAGAAGGAAGAAGTGACTGTAGAACGGACTTCTTTTAGCTCACTAAAAGATTGTATTGTAGCGATACAAAAAAATTGACAAGATAAAACAGGACTGTTAAACTAGTTTCACTTACATAAAAGAAACGAAATCAACAATTAAAAGGAGGAAGCTAAAATGAAAAAGATGAACTGTAGGAATGAGGAAGACTGTCTATGTTGTGTGAATCACTCATGTGAACAGGTTCAGTCCTTTAAATTAGCTTCTGATATACTGTCTTAACTAGTCTAATTCACTTATAGTAATCTTCTTTGTGTTTTTTGGAGAATTACATATTGTATTTGATAGTTGAAAGTGACTTCAGTATCATTGATTTGGTTGTATTTAAAGAGATGCTTTCTGTGTGCATGGGTTTTGAAGGCTCATGCACTTTTTCTGTACTTTTTTACCAACGAAGGGAGTTGAAAACATGTTATTTAAGTTAACTTTGTGTTGCAAACGATGTTAATATCTAGCCAATTAATTTATGGGATTTTTTTGATAGCAAACAAGGAATAGCATGTAAAAAAACAAGATAAAAGAGGGGTAAAATAGATGAATAAACATAAAAAAAAGAGTGCAATCATAGCAGCTTTATTCGTTGCGGTTATAAGTGGATGTGCAACAAATACGAACGAAGAGAAGACTGAAAGTCCTAAAGAAGAAAAACAAGTGTTACAAATAGCTGCAGAGTCAGAAATGGATACAATGGACACTACGATTTCAACGACTAATTTTACACCAATGAATAATGTCTTTGAAGGGCTAGTTGCATATGATCTATCGGGGGAAATAGTCCCAGCGGATGCAAAAGATATGCCGGAAATTTCGGAAGATGGATTAACCTATACATTTAATATTCGTGAAGATGCTAACTGGTCGAACGACACACCGGTTACAGCAGCTGACTATCTATTTGCTTGGCAAAGAATGGTTGATCCTGCTAATGGCTCTGGATATGCTTATTTATTTTCAGGAATCGTAAAGAATGCAGAGGCTATATTGAATGGCGAGAAGGAAGTTAATGAGTTAGGTGTTGAAGTGGTAGGGGATAAATCATTTAAAGTTACTTTGGAACAACCGGTACCTTATTTTCTTGATATGTTAACAATTCCTCCTTATTTTCCACAAAGTGAAGCTTTTGTGACAGAACAAAGCGAAAATTATGGATTAAATGCCGAAACAACGATTTATAATGGGCCATTTGTCTTGTCTGATTGGACCGCAGCTAAAGGTGATTCTTGGAAATACGTTAAAAATGATGCGTATTGGGATAAAGACTCCGTCAAGCTTGATGAAATCAATACACAAATTGTAAAAGAGGTTGGAACGGGTATTAATTTATATGATTCAGGACAATTAGACACTTTTTCTTTATCTGGAAACTTTGTTTCTCAATACAAAAATAATGATGATTTTAAAACAAATAATAAAGCTTGGATTTACTATTTGGAACTAAACCAAGAAGTACCGGAACTAGCAAATAAAAATATAAGAAAAGCATTAATGTTGTCTATCAACCGCCAAACGTTTACGGAAAATGTCTTGCAAGATGGATCTGAACCTATATATGGTCATGTTCCTAAGGGGTTAGCTAAAAATCCGGAAACAGGCATAGATTTTCGTGAAGAAGCTGGAGATATAGCCAGTTTTGATGTTGAAGAAGCACAAAAAGCTTGGGCAGTAGGTTTAAAAGAGCTAGGTGAAACGAAGATAACACTAGAATTAACAACTTCTGACAGTGAAGACAGTAAGAAATTAGCAGAATTCATTCAAAGCGAGTACCAAAAGAATCTGCCAGGTATAACCGTTAATATCCGTCAAATGCCTGATAACTCTAGACTGGACAATGTGAAAAAAGGCAATTATCAAATGGCTACCACATATTGGCTAGCAGATTTCGCCGATCCTATTAATTTTATTGAACGTTTTGATACAGCAATCAATCGAGGAAACTATTCGTTTGAAGATGTTGATCAATTGATTGAAGAAAGCAACCAACAGTTCAATGACTTGTCAGCAAGATGGGAAACAATGATTCAAGCTGAGAAGATTGCTCTGGGAGAACATTATGTAGATATCCCTATTTACCAAACAGCTGAACCGTACCTTGAAAAACCGTATGTAAAAGATATTTACCGTCCCGTTTTCGGTAGTAAAAGTTATAAATATACGTATATAGATAGTTCACAATAAAGAGTAGGAAAGTTATTTTTCGTTAGATACTATTTATATCTAATAATTAGATCATTAATTCCTATTATTTTTTAATTTATTACGTTTTAATTAGTATTAACAGAACTTGTCTATGCACTCCGTAAGTTGATTTCAGTAAATTAACTTACCGTTGAGCATGTAGATAGGTTCTTTTTTTGTCGAAGAATTATAAAAAGTATTAGATATGGAATAGTGGTTTCACTTGATAAAAAGATAAAAACAAATACATTCACTCAAAACCAGTTATTGTAGAGATTGCTAGCATTTAAGTAGACGGTAGAAATCAATCAGTAATATAGTTCTAATAATATTCGCTTTATTGATTCTTTATTATGGAAGTTTGTTACAATGAAAGCAATGATAGATAGTTTAGTATCAGATTACGGTTTAAAGATATTTGAGGAGGGGATACTGATGATTAAAGCTGTTATTTTTGATATGGATGGTGTAATTGTTGACACAGAACCCATTTACTACGAAAGGCTGCATGAATTTTTCAAGGTCAATGGCATTCATCCCGCTCTTGAAGAGTTAGATAAAATTGCAGGATCCAGTTCGACAGATACATGGGAGGCCATTCAACGTATTTGGGGTAAAACATTAGATAAAAATAAATATGAGCAGGATTACAATGATTATTTTAAGGATCGACCGGTTGCTAACAATGAAATACTAGACTCGGATATAAAAAAATTATTAGACTGGTTAACAAAGGAACAGTATCAGATTGCTTTAGCTTCATCTTCATCGATGAAAGAAATTCAAAAGGTACTAGAGGAGTGTAAGTTGGAACAGTATTTTGAGTCCATTTTAAGTGGCGATAGGTTTGAACAGTCCAAACCTAATCCTGAAATCTATTTTAAATCAGCTGCTCAGTTAAATGTAAAACCAGAAGAATGTCTCGTCATTGAAGATTCTACGTATGGTATTATAGCTGCAAAAGATGCAGGGATGTATGTTTTAGCTAAAAGGGATGACCGATTCAATTTCAATCAAAATCTTTCACATAAAATAATTGATCGTTTAACCGATGCAATAACGGAGTTGCAAGAGTTAAATAGCTAATGAACTAAAAAAATAGTAAAGAAGGCTATTGTGTTAGCTTTCTTTACTATTTTTGCTTTTGCGGATTAGTTTTATTAAAAATAATCTGCTAGCAAACAACGTTTGTTCATCATTTTTTTAATCTTAGGGATCTCTGGAGGGACTGCTAAACAACCAAGTTAATCCTAGGTTTGGTTATCGTGGATGGTGCAGTAACGAAGGTAAATCATTCGGTTGTTCATGTTAATCCAAAAGTAAGCTTCTTCTCGTTCACCAGATTTAAAGCCAACAAGAATCATTTGAACCATGTGCATACTTTTGGAGGGAGACAATGGATAACTTCACGACCAATAATAGACTCCGTTCGTGCAAAAGCCCAATCTTTGTCTACTGAATAGAATCGTACACGGTCATCTTTATCGACGAAAATCAGGTCGACAGGTTAGATACCAAAAACCCCTTTCCATTCTTTTAATTTTAGTATACCTGTCGGCAATACAATTTTTCCCTCATTCAATACGCCATTTTACTAATCATAATACTCTGTTTGGTCAATAGGGGGATTTTCAGCGATTGAGTGTGTCATACTATCCTTTATCTCTTAGATTATACGACTTTTTTTTTTGATTATAGCACAAATTGGTAAGCGGTTTAAAAAAGAGAACAAAACAAATGAAAATAACCTGATAACCCAAAAAAGTCTTAGAGTAGAACAGGTAGGTTCAAGATAATAAATGAGAAAGGAGTTAAAGTGCTTTACACGCAATACCCCTATGCGTATACTCAGGTAATGGTGATGAAAAACGAAAAAGTAAGTGAAGGAGTTTTTAGTTGTGTTGAATTTATTTTCGAATCCAGTTTTTATTCCTTTACTTTTAAGTAGCATCGGAATTATTTTGTGGTGGATCCTCTCTTCAACAACAGTAAGTGAAAAAAAGAGCGTATTAAATTTGCTAGTTGACAGAGTAGTTTATTTTTTACTGGTGGCTTTTATAGTGAATGCTTTATTTAATTTTCCTGAAATTTTAGCTTTACCGTATCGGTCATTGATATTATCGACTAAAGCACTATCATTGAGCCTACTTATCATAATAGCTTATAGTTATTGGCACTATCTTAAAGAATCCCTAGCAGATAATAAAATGATTGTTTCTGTGTTTCAGTTAGTTTCCTTATTAGGATTAGTCAATCAAGTCTATTATTACTTCTTATATAAGAGCCCTTTAATTGTTGGACTAATTTTACTGTTTTCAGGTTTACTCTTATTTTCTTCTATTGTAACCTTAAAAGGAAATGGTTGGGTGTATGCGAGTATGCTGGGGCTAGTACTCCATCTGATGGTAACTAGAAATCAAGCAGTTTTATATTTTGGTTTCGTTATTACACCAGAACTAGTTGCATTAATTTTAGCAGAATGGGGTATATTTTTAGTCATATTATTAAGGAGGCAAAGACAATCGGAACGGACGTAACTTCATGGGTAGCTTTTGGTGCGGGAGTTTTATCTTTTTTATCTCCATGTACGCTTCCGTTGCTGCCTTTATATATATCGTATATCACTGGCAAAAATGTTCAAGAAGTCAAAGAAAATCAATCATTTGCATTTAGAAAAAATGTTTTTTTACATTCTCTGGTATTCTTACTAGGAGTATCCGTTGTCTATATTAGTTTAGGTTTAGGAATGAGTTATTTAGGAGATGCATTTAGTCAGTTAATGACTGGTTCAATTAGCAGTTTATTGCAAAGATTATCTGGCTTATTAATTATCTTTATGGGTCTTTTGACAACAGGATTGCTTAAAATCCCCGCTTTATCAGGAGATTATCGTTTTTTGAAAGCAAATAAAACGATTAATTTTTCATCAACTTTTTTAGTTGGGTTAGGCTTTGCAGCTGGTTGGACTCCTTGTATTGGCCCTGTTTTTTCTTCGATTCTATTACTAGGTAATGCGGTTGGATCTCCTCCGCTGTTGTATTTAGGGCTATATGTGCTTGGTTTTTCATTACCATTCTTACTGGTCTCTTTCTTTATTGGTAAAATCAAAAATATCTTAAAATATAGCGATGTAATAATGAAAACAGGGGGAATTATCCTAATCTTGCTTGGAATGATGTTGCTTACGGGTACTTTGGAGAGTCTGTCTGAGTGGATGGCTCGCTTATTAGAAGGAACAAAATTTGAATTATTGGGATAAATGGGGTGCATGACATGAAAAAAATAATTTGGGCTATGTTAGCAATCGCCCTTGTATGGGTAATGGTTGATTTTGGAGTTAACATTAACCAAGAAAGACAAGATAAAAAACAAGCGAAAGCAGATACGAAAATACAACAACAAGCAAGTCAAAAAGAAGAAGTAGTAGAAGAAGGAAACAATTCAGGGCAATTAGCTTACGAGTTTGAAGCAGAAGATATGGATGGAAACTTAGTTAAGTTATCAGACTATCGAGGAGAAAAAGTATTCTTGAATTTTTGGGCAAGTTGGTGTCCACCTTGTCGAGTCGAAATGCCTCATCTAAAAGAGTTTTCTGAGACACAAGATGATGTTGTTGTATTAGGAGTAAATGTTACAACTTCTGAAACCGATTTAACTAACGTGCAATCTTTTTTAAATGAGTTTGACGTGGAGTATAAAAATGTTTATGGCACACAAAAAATGTTTAATCTTTACCGTGTTCAATCGTTGCCAACGTCGTACATCATTGACCGAGAAGGAGTTATTCAAGAACGAATAGTAGGACCTGTCACACAAGATATACTAGATACAAAGTTTAATTTAATAGAATAATAATGAATCATCAATAGAAAGAAGGTAGAGTATGAATACATTTCCTCAAGCTAAATCATTAGAAGAAGTTTTAGCTTTTATCAAAGAGCATCATTTTGCTTTCGTTTACATTTCAAGAGATAATTGTGGCGTTTGTCATGCTGTTCAACCGCAAGTTCAAGAAATGTTAAAAGAATTCCCAACAATTCACCCAATTCAAGTTAACGCAGATCAAATCCCTGAAATAGCCGGTCAATTCACAGTTTTCACAGTTCCAGCACTCTTGTTGTTTGCGAAAGAAAAAGAAGTTCATAGAGAAGCACGTTTTGTCGTAATGGATGATTTACATGATAAATTTAGCCAGATTGTTGAATACAATTAAGTTTTTTAAATAAAGTTAACCAATAAAAAGCCTTATCATTCATTTGATAAGGCTTTTTATTGGTTAAATCAAAATTAAATAAAAGAATGTTCTAACTAAGTCTCAATTGTGAACAAGGTTGACAAAAACAAAAGATAACAAGCTGAAATAATTGAGAACAGTAGGATTTAAAAATGAGGTATGATATAAATAATGAGAGTAACGTAGTATAGTAGATACTAGAAAGGAGGTCTATATGGAAATGTCAAAAGGAACAACTTACTTATCATTATTTATCAGTTTATTACTAGCAGATTTTTTTATGCTATTCCGTTTCGCGACATCGGAGTATTTTTTTATTTATTTCTTTATTATCTTTGTAACAGCTTTATTAATGAACGTTTTATCAACATCTAAAAATTTTATCTTGGTTTTAACGATTATATTAGTCCTAGGATTTACATTAGTTTTCTTATCTGGCACAACCTTGATTTCTCAAGCTATTTTAATAAGAGAATACCTATTAATAATGGGTGCATTACTCTTGATGTGGTTACTTTTTACAGAAGTAAGGAAAAACGATAAAGAACTAAAAGAATTTAAAATAAAAGCAAAAGAATTAGAAAAATATGTCGGCTCATCTAATTTATTGACCATTTCAGAGTTTGAAAATCGCGTCAAATTTATTTCTACGGGTACACAAAGACGCAATGAAGAAAATTATTATGTGGTTTTTAAACCAAAAGAGGTTAATAATGCAACTGAGTCACTTTCATTTTTGTTAAAAAAAACACTCTTAAAAACTGTTCGCTCAGATTTTGATTTAGTAACGAAATTAACTGATGGCTCTTATCTTATTTTTTTACAAAATACAAAAGAAAAAGGCTGTTTAAAGGTCATAGAACGTTTATTTCAAACATTGAGAACGGAGCTGAACACGATTCAACTACCACTTAATTATGAAGTATTTGATCAAGAAAAAGGGTTAGCGTATTTTGAAAAAAATAAAGTTGAGGGATTGAAGAAATGAGAATATTAATGATGGTAATCATCCTTTTTTTCTGGTTGATGTTGATTTTTTATTCAATTTTGACACTGGCTGGGGTTATTCAGAGGCTAACGAGGAGCAAAAAAATAACATTAGACCATTACCCATCTGTCGCTGTTTTTATACCGGCTCACAATGAAGGAATTGTTATTAGTGACACATTGAATGCAATGGTAAAAATTGACTATCCTGGAGAACTAACGATTTATGTGTTAGATGATAACTCAAAAGATGATACTGCTGAAATTACACGAGAGTTCAGTTACTTATTTTCTAAAATTTGTTATGTAAAAGTGCCACCTGGCGAGCCCACTGGAAAATCACGCGTTTTAAATTATGGATTGTCTATTACTAAATCTGCTTATTTTCTTGTATACGATGCTGACAATCAACCAAATAGTGATGCAGTTATAGAATTGGTTCATGCAGCGGAGACGACTGAAAATGCAGCAGGAGCAGTAGGATATGTGCGAACGGTAAATGCCAATCAAAACTTATTAACACGTATGATTGCCATTGAATTTCAAGTTTTTCAATTACTAATGCAAAGTGGCAGATGGAAACTGTTCAGAGCAGGCTCATTAGCGGGAACAAATATGTTGTTAAAAAGAACTATTATTGAAGAAGCTGGTGGGTATGATCCCTATCAGTCAACAAGATTTTTTCAAAGAAAATAGTAAAGAGGATATTGAACAATTTATTCAAAAAGTTTTGTACATGAAACAAAAATACCTTTTTATTTATGCAACGGGATTTTCTGCAATAGCGGCCGAGTATCTATATAAGAAGCTATTAGTTTTAGGTAAAAAAACGATTATCGCAACTGGAACAGATTCGATTGGTGTGTTTGAAAATAACTTGGAAGACATTGGAGCGCTTATCGTAATTTCAAAGTCAGGAGAAACGCAACTTGTAATCGATAAATTACTTGTAGCGAAAGAACAAAATATATTTACCGTTACTTTTACAAAAGAAACGACAAATAGAGCAGCAACAGTATCTGATTTGAATTTTAAAATTGTTGATAACAATAAATTGGATGATCGAAATATGTTGCCGAATAGTTTCTTTCCTAGGTTATTGATGTTAATAGAGTATATGTTTAAAATGTACCTCGATGAGATGCAACAAGAAATTGAATAGTAAACCGAAACGTGTTTCAAAACGATGAAACACGTTTTTTATGTGCCCGAAAGGGTATACATTAAATCGCTTTCAAGATATGCTAGGTTTATCAAAAGAAATGAAACAATAAAAGTTGGAGGTAAAGATATGAAAGATAGGTTAATGGATGGGATGCAGCGTTTTTCCAAAGCAATGTTTATACCAGTATTGATTTTACCAATTGCAGGTATTCTAATTGCACTCGGTAATTTGTTTACAAATGCAAAACTAATTGAAACCGTTCCCTTTTTAGATAACCCTATTACAATGGGATTTGGATCTATTTTATCCGGATCATTGGTTTCAATCTTAAGTAATCTGGGGTTAATATTTTGTATGGGCTTAGCAGTCGGCTTAGCGAATAAGAAAAAATCAGAAGCAGGATTTACAGCAGTATTAGGCTACTTAGTTTTTGTTAACGCTATGAATAAATTTATGGAACTTAGCGGAGTATTGTTTGTAGGTGAATCACTGCAAGGTACCGGACAAACGATGGTTCTAGGTGTACAAATACTTGATATGGGTGTTTTTCTTGGTATTATATTAGGAATTGTAACGGCATTAGTACACAACAAATTCTCTGATAAAGAATTTAATAATGCTTTTCAAATATATGGGGGTACACGATTTTCATTCATTATGTTAATTCCAGTAGTTGTTTTACTGGCTATTGCCTTTACTTATATTTGGCCATTTTTCCAAAATGGTATTAACAGTTTAGGAACACTAATAAATCAAAGTGGAAATTTTGGGATTTTCTTATATGGCTCATTAGAGCGTTTATTGATTCCAACTGGACTACATCACTTAGTCTATACGCCTTTCTTGTATACATCTCTAGGAGGAATTCAAGAAGTTGGAGGACAAATTTTTGAAGGAGCAAGAAATATTTATTTTGCAGAAATTGCAGATCCTTCTGTTAAAATCTTATCTTCAAGTGTTATCTGGGATGCACGTGGCATATCTAAAATGTTTGGATTAATTGGCGCATGTCTGGCTATGTATCATACAGCTAGCCCTGAAAATAAAGGGAAAGCAAGAGCAATATTAATTCCAGCAGTAGTTACTTCATTTGTAGCTGGTGTAACCGAGCCAATCGAATTTTCATTCATGTTTGTCGCACCGCTATTATTTGCGGTACATGCGGTATTAAGTGGGCTGAGCATGGTTGTATTAAATGTACTGAATGTAAGAGCCATTGGACCAAATGGTTTTATCGATTTCTTATTGTACAATGTACCGTTAGGAATTGAAAAAACAGGATGGCCAATGTATGTTCTAGTAGGATTAGTATTCTTTGCTATTTATTACTTCACATTCCGATTCTTGATTACCAAATTTAAGTTTAAAACCATTGGACGTGAAGAGACAGGAAAAGAAACAAAATTATACTCTAAGAATGAATACAATGAAAGTAAAAGTAAAAAAGCAACCTCTAATGAAGCTCAACCTCAGGGAGGTACTGGGTTAGCCAGCACAATTGTTGCGGCACTAGGTGGACCAGACAATATCAATACAGTAACCAATTGTTATACGCGTTTAAGATTAACATTAGATCAGCCAGATAAAATAGATGAGCTGGTATTAAAAAATGATACAGGAGCAAGTGGAGTCATTATTAAAGATCACAATGTACAAGTCGTTTATGGGTTACAAGTAGAAAGTGTCAGAAAAGCTGTTGATCAGTTTTTAGGAAGAGAAGCAGAAGAAGAATAACTAAATGAGCTAATTTGAAAGGAAGTAATTAAAAATGAAAAAATTCTCAATCGTAATTGCAGGAGGCGGAAGTACGTTTACGCCAGGAATTGTCATGATGATGTTGGATAATATCGACCGTTTTCCAATAAGAACGTTAAAATTATACGATAATGATGGAGATCGCCAAGCGATTCTAGGAGATGCACTTGAAATCTTATTAAAAGAACAAGCTCCCGAGATTGAATTTTCATATACAACAGATCCAGAGACGGCTTTTACAGATGTCGATTTTTGTATGGCACACATCCGAGTTGGAAAATATGCGATGCGTGAACAAGATGAAAAGATTCCATTAAAATATGGCGTAGTTGGACAAGAGACTTGTGGACCAGGTGGGATTGCCTATGGAATGAGAAGTATTGGTGGCATGTTAGAAATAATTGACCATATGGAAAAATACTCTCCAGATTGCTGGATGTTAAACTACTCTAATCCAGCTTCGATTGTAGCGGAAGCTTGTCGAGTGATGCGTCCAACCGCTAAAGTATTGAACATCTGTGATATGCCGGTAGGAACATTAAGAAGAATGTCGCAAATCATTGAGAAAGACCCAAAAGACCTAGAAGTACGCTACTTTGGACTAAATCACTTTGGTTGGTGGACAAGTGTCAAAGATAAAGAAGGACACGAATATTTACCGCAAATACGTGAATATGTTGCTGAAAATGGTTATTTAACAAAAGTAGAAGTTGATACACAACACATGGATCAAAGCTGGCAAGAAACGCATAAAAAGGCTAAAGATTTATTAGCCGTGAATCCAAGATATTTACCAAATACGTATTTGAAATATTACCTTTTCCCTGATTATGAAGTAGCACATTCAAATTGTACGTATTCTCGTGCGAATGAAGTAATGGATGGAAGAGAGAAAACAGTCTTTACAGCTGCTAAAAAAATTGTTGAACAAGGAACAGCTAAAATTAGTGGATTTACAATTGATAGTCATGCCTCATTTATTGTTGACTTAGCTCGTGCCATTGCATTCAATACACATGAAAGAATGCTGATGATTGTCGAAAACAATGGCGCAATTGCAAATTTTGATGATGATGCTATGGTAGAGGTTCCTTGTATTGTAGGTAGTGATGGACCCGAACCGCTAACGCAAGGTAAAATTCCTGCTTTTGAAAAAGCTCTGATGCACCAACAATTAATCGTTGAAAAATTAGTTGTAGAAGCCTACATTACAGGAAGTTACCAAACATTATGGCAAGCACTAACGCTTTCCAAAACGATTCCTAGTGCAGGAGTCGCTAAAGAGATATTGGATGAGTTAATTGTAGCCAATAAAGGATTCTGGCCAGAATTGAACTAAAGAGAGTAGAACTGTTTGAGGCAAGAAAAGGGGAATGTATTCGCCTTTTCTTGCCTTTTTATGGAAAAAATAAAAGAGAGAGTTATTTTTTTGTCGGAAAAAATGGCAATGGTCATTATATGAAAATAGTTCATAATGAGATTGAATAGGACAAGATGCAATCCAGAGCAGAAGGATTTAATATATGATAATTCTGAATAGGAGTTTGCCTTAGCGAATGGAGCAAAAGTATGGAATAAGGATTCGGCTGTCCGAAGCTAGTTAATAGAATTAACACAAACAATTTTCGGGAAAGATAACAAATGATAGACTATTCAATAGATGATGGCTTCTTCTGCTAAAGACAAGCGACTATTGAAGAAGCTTTAAAAATACGCATTTTCGTTCCGGTAATGACTTAAGCGTTAAGGCTACGGTAGGCTTCAATTGTTGTAGAATCGTTTGGTGAAAAAAATAGACTTATCATTGCGTAATGAATTCGGAAGACATGCAATTCAAAGTAAGGAGGACTAGAAAATGAAAGAGCAAAAAAGGTATACAATTGGTGTGGATATTGGCACTACGAGTACAAAAGCCGTTTTATACCAAGATGATTTGCAAATAAGCGATAGTGCATACGTAGGATACGATACCATTCAAACAGAAGTAGGGATGGCTGAGCAAGATCCAAAGGCAATTTTCCAAGCAGTTATGACAACTATTCGTACATTAATGGAAAACAATAAAATCAAAGACCAAATCGATTTTATCTCTTTCTCTAGTGCCATGCATAGCGTGATTATTGTAGATGAACAAAATGACTTGTTGACAAATTGTATCATCTGGGCAGATAATCGCTCAACTGAATTGGTAGCTCAACTAAAAGCGACAACAGATTGGAAATTAGTGTATCAGAAAACTGGAACGCCGATTCACTCCATGACACCATTGAGTAAAATCATTTGGTTAAGAGAGCAATACCCTGCAATTTTTAAGAAAGCCAAAAAAATTATTGGCATAAAAGAATATATTCTCTATCAGTTGACTGGCGAGTACAAAATCGATTATTCAATTGCTTCAGCTACGGGATTGTTTAATATCCATGAATTGCTTTGGGATAAAGACATCTTAAAGTTGATTGGAATAGAAGAGTTCACTCTATCTGAACCGGTAGACGTTGACTATAGATGGCATGCAATTAAAGAAGAGTATGCTGACGAAATGTCTATTGCTTTAGAAACAGATTTAGTCATTGGTGCCAGTGATGGTTGCTTATCCAATCTTGGTGTTGGAGCAATGGATCCTGGAGAAACGACCATTACCATCGGTACAAGTGGGGCTATTCGAATGGTAACCAATGAGATTGTATTGGATGCACAAGGTAGAACTTTTTGTTATTATTTATCAAAAAATCGATGGGTTATTGGTGGGGCAGTAAACAACGGGGGTAACGTGATGAGTTGGTTGGCTGCGATTTTCTCATCTGATGACAGTCCGAATACAGATGCTGAAATTGGGATAAGATTAGAGTATCTTAATCAATTAGCTGGACAAGTGAAACCTGGCGCAGATGGCTTGATTTTTTTACCTTACTTAAATGGGGAACGTGCTCCAATATGGGAATCGGAAGCTACTGGAAGTTACATTGGGTTAGCTTCTCGACATACTACCGGACACATGGTACGAGCAGCAATGGAAGGTGTGTTGTTTAATCTTTATGAGGTTTGGCAGCTTATTCAAGAAGTCGGTGGACCATCTAAAACGATTAAAGTAACAGGAGGCTTTTTAAATTCTCCCTTGTGGAAACAAATGCTTGCAGATATTTTTGACAGACCCATTCAACAACCGGTTAGCTTTGAAAGTTCTTGTTTAGGTGCAGTCTTAATTGGAAAAGGAATTGAAAAAAGCAACAGTCTATTGTTAGAAGATAGAGATGAATCAAAAGACTGGATCAAACCTAACGAGCAGGTGACAAAAAATTATCAAAATAGTATACTCGTCTTTCAAAAAGCAGCTAATGAAATGAGTAAAGTTCGTAAAATCTTAAATGAATCAAATGAGTAAGAATGACCATTAAAAAAAGTTCCTACCTGAATCATTCATAGTTGGTCTAGAAACGTATTAAAAGTCTATTGTGAAGCTAGTTGCTTGTTGATTTCCCAATATGCTTTGGATGTGCAATGGGAATAGCGTTGTTAAACATATGATAATCTTTTCTTCGTGATACAGGGGCTGAGTTGAAAGCAATATGAATCCTGCTTTCATGGTTTCAATAGTGGGCAAATAACGTAGTCTAATCTTCAATGGATTAAATAAAAAAAGAAGTCAACTCACATAGTGGGCTGACTTCTTTTAGTTTATTCATTAGTTTTTATGAATCGAAGCATCATAAATAGAGTCGATAGAATCTTTAATGGTTTTATTAAATTCTTCATTGGATTGAGTTACATTCAAGTTTTCACTTAATGCTCTAGAGAAACTAGCAATAAGATGGTTATTTCCTTTTAATTTTTTATTGGCTTCATCCCTTGCATACCCTCCAGATAAAGCTACGACACGGACAACTCTAGGGTGTTCACTTAATTTTTCATAGGTGTTAGCAACTGTTGGAAGGCTAATTTTTAACATCACATTTTCGTTTTCAGATAATAGATCCAATTGTTTTTTCAATTCTTCGTAAAGAATTTTTTCTGATGCCTCTTTATCTTTGCTGTGGATATCTACTTCTGGTTCAATAATTGGAACTAAACCAGCGGCGATAATTTGTTTGCCAACGTCAAATTGTTGTTTAACTAATTTTTTAATACCTGCTGGGTTAGCTTCTTTAATAACAGAACGCATTTTTGTACCAAAGATATGACGTTCAATGGCTCTTTTAAGCAGAGGCCCTAAATCAGTGATAGGTTTCATCAGTTGAACACCCTCTGTTAATTCTTCCATGCCGTTATCAACTTTTAAGAATGGAACAATTCCTTTTTTATTAGCTAAATAATCAGCTGTGTAGAGACCATCAATTTTACGATCCATTGTTTGTTCAAAAAGAATAGCTCCTAGAATAGAATCAGAATTAAAAGCTGGTGCAGTAATGATACGAGTTCGCATCTCATGAACCAGACTAAACATATCATCTTCATTAGAATAAGCATCTTCAAGAACACCGTATATAGCTAGTGCTTTAGGAGTACTTCCACCACTTTGATCAAGTGCCGCGATGAATCCTTTATTGTTTTTGACTTTTTCTAGTTGATCTTTGTTCATTCTTCCCACTCCTTCATAATAGATTGTATTCCTTTTATTTATATAATAATCATATAAATAGTGTAACACCAAAAGACCAAAAAGTAGAAGTGATGTGCTTTAGCTTCAGTACTAGTCTAGTTGGTTAAAAGACTGTATAATGATACTTAACAAAGAAGACAGGCATAACCCTTGTTAAGTTTAATCAGTAAAAAATCGATAAGAGGTGAAAAATATGAAACTACTCGTTAAAATAGTTTTAAAACTATTGTCTTCGCCAAAAATAAATATAGAAGAGGATTACCTTTGGATTCGTAAAATGCAACACTTTTTTTCAGGGAAACCGATTCGAACAAACTACCGAATTTTAGATCGGAAAATCTATTCAGCAGATAAAAGTCATGATATACCTGTACGCATTTTTCAACCAGTAGAAAAAAAGGATAACGAGGTGTTATTATTTTTTCACGGAGGTGGTTGGGTAATTGGAGATATCAATACGTATACCAAGCCCTGTATGAATATGGCTGATTTGACAGGAAGAACGGTCTATTCAGTAGATTATCGTTTGGCACCTGAGTACCCTTATCCAGCCGGACTAGAAGACTGCTACCGTGTGGCAGATGTGATGCTAGATAATTTATCATTAATAGGATTAACAGACGCTTCACAACTAATCTTAATTGGTGATTCAGCTGGTGGGAATTTGGCAGCAGCCGTTTCTTTGTTGTTACGAGACAACCGAAAAGATTATCCACAGCAACAAATTTTGCTTTATCCTGTTACATTCTGGGATCACACAGAGGATTCACCGTATGAATCTATTCGAACAAAAGGGACGGAATACGGACTAACTGCAAAAAAAGTAAGCGAATATATGAAATTGTACCAACCTGACAAAGAGAAACGAAAAAGTCCTTATATTGCTCCTTTAATGGCACCAAATCTTGCCAATCAACCCAGTACCCTTATTTTAACATCAGAAAACGACCCATTACGTGATGAAGGTGAAGCATATGGAGAGGCACTAAAAGAGGCTGGGAACAATGTCCGAATTCATCGAGTCAAAGAGAGCGTTCATGGATTTATTACGTATCCTAAAGTTTCAAAGTTAGTCATAGAAGCCTATCACGAAATAAATGATTTTTTAGATAAATAGCAGAGAAATAAAAGAGAAATAAAAGAGAAATAAGGCAGAATAGGAGGAATAAGATGAAACGAAAAACTTGGGTACGACTGGATAATGCTTCTAATATCTTTTTAGCTACGATGACGGACAGAGATACAAAAGTTTTTCGTTTGACAGCAGAAATGACTGATCTCGTTGACTCTAAATTGTTACAAAAAGCCTTGGATAAAACATATGAGCAATACTTGCTTTATCACAGTGTCTTAAGGCGCGGTGTCTTTTGGTATTATTTAGTGATGAGCGAAATCAAACCTAAAGTTGTTACAGAAGTGTTGCCACCCTGTACTCAACTGTATCACTTTGATCAAAAAGAACTGTTATTTAGAGTAATCTATCAAGAAAATCGCATTCACTTAGAAGTTTTTCATGTGTTATCAGATGGAATAGGAGCGACGTGGTTCTTTGAAGATCTTATTAAAGAGTATGTTTTTTTACGAGTTCATGGGATTGCTGAAAATAAGTGGGATAAAACGACTATTCAATTAGAACAGCATTTGGAAGATAGTTTTAATCAGCATTTCCGAGAGCAAGGCCAAAATACCTTTAGTGATGCCGCTCGGTCAGCCTATTTTTCAGTGATTGAAACAAGCAAGCGAGCCGGGAAAGTGGTTGTAGAATATGGTAAGAAAACATCTTCTTGGTTAGGCTCATCTGCAAAAATAGAATCCAATAAAAAACACGTTTATCAGATAAGAAAGAAGAGAACACCCGATAATCGTCCACGTGTAGTAGAGTTGAGTATGCCGCTAAAAGATGTGATTCAGTTGGCTAAAAAACAAAATGTTTCCTTAACGGTTTATTTAATGGCCCTTTTTTTTGAATCTATTCGAAAATCGGAGCCAAATTTTAAATTAACCGATACGATAGCCATTTCCGTTCCAGTCAACTTACGACAGTTTTACCAGTCAAATTCTGCACGTAATTTTTTTAGTACCATTCGATTGGAATATACGTATATGAAAGATGCAGACTTTAATCATCTTTGCACTAGTTTAAGTGAGCAATTGCACCATCATTTAGAACCAAAAAAATTAGGAGAACGATTAAACAAATTAATTAAAGCTGAGTACCATCCAATAGCGCGAGTGTCTCCAAGACCTGTCAAAGATGCTATTTTGAAATGGATTAATCGACAAAATAATCGGAAAGTAACGGTTGCGATGTCTAATTTAGGGCAGCTTGCTTTCCCATACCCCATTAGCAATCATATCAAGCAAATTTACTTTAAGACATCTGCTGTTAGGCCACAATTTTGTATGATTAGTTATGAAAACGTATTAACTCTCAGTTTTACGTCGCCTTTTATTGATGTAGCGATTCAAAAAGAATTTGCGCGTTTCTTGAGTGGAGAAGGCATACCAGTAACCGTTGCCGTTAACCAAGTAACAAACGCTGAGCTTGGAGGGGGACGAGAATGAGCTGTTGTCCAGCATGTAAAACGAATGTTGAAGGCGAGTGGACAGAATGCCCATTATGTGGTCAATCGCTTAAACATCAGGGCAAAAAAGCTGAATATAATCCTTATCCGCCTATTCCGTTACGCTTTAACAGAGAAAAAGGCTTAAGGCTATTAATGATTTTTACGATAATCAGTGGTCTTTTGTTTTTAGGAATAGAAGAAATTTGGCTTAATCAAAGTCAAGGGTTCCAATTAGCTGTTTTTGGAATAGTGAGTTTATGGACAGTGGTATACACGTTGATCCGAAAAAGAAGGAATATTGCTAAAAGTATTCTTTATCTACTAGTCCTGGTCTCTGTTATTAGCATCTATTTAGATTATTTACTAGAATGGAACGGCTGGTCAACGACATATATGATTCCAGTTATCTGTATTTTTGCTGATTTAGCCTTAACGATTTCGGTTAAAATTATTTTTCCAGAATTAGGAGATTACATCCTCTACTTGTTAATTGTTGTTATCTTAGGTTTCTTTCCAGCGGTATTTCTTTTCTTTAACTGGACGACAAATCCAATCCCATCTTTACTATCGATGGGTATTAGTACGGTTATGTTTATCGTATTGTTTGTTTCTCATAAAAATGTCATCCTCTATGAGTGGAAAAAACGAATGCAAATCTAACGGTTTCTAGTGTGTTTAAATGGTTAACGCTAATTAGTAGTCAAAAATAGCCTTCATACTCTTACAATGTAGTATCTGTAAGATAGAAGGCTTTTTTTATTTTTTTGGATGGAATAGATTAGAATTTTCAACGATAGCAGCGAACAATCCAAAGCTGATACCCAAAATTGGGAAAATCATCCAGCCTGGTGACCAAGTGTCAAAAAGTAATCCAGAAATAACATAAATTCCTACAGCAAGTGGGAAAACAATATTAGCTACTTTAGTGGTTAATCGCTCACTAGCTACTCTTTTTGGAGTGTAGTCGCCGATGGAAAGCAACTTATCATAAGTTGAATGGATAATACCGAAAAATACGAATAGGAAAACACCAATAGAAACAAAACTGAGTAAAAAAATGAGTGGCCAAAACTGTTCTGAACTGAATAAAAGTAAGGGCACCAAAAGAGAAACAAGTCCGGCAATACAAAAGAGAACACCAAAGGTAATTCCCTTAGCAAATTGTGGTTTGAATTCTTTCAATTCTTTAGCTAAATTAGATTGTGTAATAGAATCAATTGAAATGACTTTCCCTTCAATACCAAATTGTTGTTCTTTAATACCAAAAGTAATAAACAACCCGATGGCAACAGCTATTAAAACTAAAAGCGGAATCAAAGAAAACAAAATGAGTAGAGAGGATTCCAAAGCAGAAATAAAAGGCAAAAATCTAGCCATTTCTTGAATGAGTAAAGAAAGTGCTGGGGCGATTAAAATAAGGAAAATACCAAAAGCGATAGCCAAACCAAATTTTGAGCGGTGTGCTTTAAATTCTTCGACTTCATCGTTTGACCAGTTAAGAGTATTCTCATCGGGTTCACGTTCTTCAGTAGGTAAGCTAGCCATAGCAAGAAGTTCATCGGTATTGCCAAATTCGGCAATAGCCTTGGCAACAGCTTGCTGTTCGCTTTTATTTTCAGCTATTAATTGGGTGTACCTGTTTTCCATGTTTGATAGCATCTCTTGTTTTAGTTTGAACATCTCAGGGCTTTGCGGCAACCGTTCAAAAATAGAATTGACATAGTTTATAATGATAGACATGTCTCATTCTCCTTTCCTTGATGGATAAATGAACAAGGAGTTGTTCATTCTGAATAAGGTTTAACGTTTATCTAACCAGACTGAAAATGACTATTGTAATGTTTCTTTTTATGAAATCAATTAGAAGTGGTTTGCTACCGGCATGAATGTGAATGCTAAAATCCTATTTATTTTATAGTATCTGATTTGTGAAATTAGGATAGACAAAATATCTTTATTCAAGTAACTTGATTTTTTGGAAATAGCAATAGATTCACCCAATCTTTTTTCCACAATGTGGACAATAGGCGCCACGCTCTTTATCTTGGATAACGGTTAATTGTTCGACGAATCCCGCGGATAAAATACCAGTAGGAATAGCAACCATTCCGACGCCTAAAAAAGTAATAATCATTCCAAAAATTTTGCCACCTATTGTAATAGGGTAAATATCTCCGTATCCGACAGTTAATAAAGAAGAAGAAGCCCACCAAAAAGCAGAGAAAGCATTTGTGAAAATATCTGGTTGGGCGGCATGTTCAAGATTATACATAAGTAAAGAAGCGGCAGTCATTAGAATTAAGACAATGAAAATAGATGAGAATAATTGCTGGCGTTTACTCTTTAAAACTTCAGTGATGATATTTAAGGAATCATAATATTTGTTGATTTGGAATAATCGTAAAATTCGAATGATTCGAAACATTCGAAAAGCAATGGTTCCATTTGGGAAAAAGAAAGGCAAGTAGAATGGGAAAAAGGATAACAGGTCTATCAACCCAGTGAAAGAAAAGATGTACTTTAATCTAGCTCTGGTTTTTGAACTATCAGGGTAAAGGCAATCAGCAGTCCAGACTCTCAATCCATATTCAAAGGTGAATAAAAGAATGGAGATTGTTTCAATAGTATACATTAACCCAGTATATTTAGTAGAACGATCGAAAGTAGAGAAAAGAGCCAACCCCAAATTTAATAGAATAGCTAAAACAATGACAAAGTCAAAGGTTCGACTAATGATATCAGTTTCTCGTCCTATTTGAATGACTTCAAAAATTCTTTTTTTTTCATTTTAAAACCTCTTTTTCAACAGAAGGCACTAGTTTAAGACTTCAGTTTAAGATGAATGGTTTTTAGTAATGGATACATTTAAGAATGGAATAAAAATAAAGAAAGAAAAAGTTCCTTAAATTACTTTTTCTTTCTTTATTCGTTCGTGATCAATGATTATTTTTTGCGAACATCTTGAATAGTATCTAATTTTTTTACATCATCTGAAGAGATGGTGTAATCTAGTTTGCTATTTTCAATAATCCGACTTTCATGAGTTGATTTTGGTAGTGGCAAGGTCTCCTTTTCTATACAGTAGCGAATCGCCAATTGAGCAGGTGTTACATCATATTTTTTAGCCATCTCCATTACTTCTGGGCTATCTAAAAGATCACCTGTTGCTAATGGTGAATAGGCTTCAACAACAATTTCATTCTTTTTACAAAATGCTAATAAGTCTTTTTGGTCTCGTCCGATATAGAAAGGGATTTGATTGGCCATGGGCACAATGTCACAAGCATCGATTAGAGCTTGGATATCTTCTTTTGAAAAGTTGGAGACTCCAATAGCACGAATTTTACCATCATTATACAATTGTTCCATTGCTTTCCAGGTTTGAATATTTTCTTTGGTGCAATCTTTACCTATATCATTCCAAGGCCAAGGAGCGTGAATAAGATAGAGATCGAGATAGTCCATTCCTAAATTTGTTAAAGTCTTATTAAAGGCTCTCAGCGTTTGATCATAGCCTTTAATATGTGCAGGTAATTTACTCGTTACAAAGATTGAGTCACGAGATAAGCCAGAATCTTTAATGGCTTTTCCGACATTCTCTTCGTTGCGGTAAACTAAAGCAGTATCAATATGAGTATAACCATTTTTCAAGGCCATTGTTACAGCATCATAAGCATCTTTATTTGGGATCTGCCAAGTACCAAAACCGATATAGGGAATTTTAACGCCATTATGGAATACAAATTTTTTTTCTTTCACTTTAAGTTTCCTCCTTATTGGTGGGTATGTTTAGATATGAATCGCTTTCATAACTTTATTATACCAAAGAAAAGGATAGGATTGAAATATTAGGGGTTTCAAATAGAAAAGACTTTTAATTTTCTATAAATCAACGATAAGAACGCTTGAGAATATGGTATGATAAACGAGTTAAGTAAAACGAAATCAATAAAAAGTGAGGAATAAATCAATGAGTAAAATAATTCTAACAGGTGACAGACCAACTGGAAAACTTCATTTAGGGCATTACGTAGGCTCTTTGAAAAATAGAGTGTCGTTACAAAGTGATGCAGAGAACAAAAATTTTATTATGATTGCCGATCAACAAGCACTGACAGATAATGCAAAAGATCCTAAAAAAATACAAGATAGTTTATTTGAAGTCGCTTTAGACTACTTAGCTGTTGGCTTAGATCCAGCTAAATCAACTATTTTTGTACAATCTCAAATCCCTCAACTAGCAGAATTGACGATGTACTATTTAAATTTAGTGACTGTTTCACGATTAAAACGGAACCCGACAGTTAAATCAGAAATTAATGAAAAAAACTTTGGCGAAAGTATCCCAGCGGGCTTTTTCATGTATCCAGTCAGCCAAGCTGCAGATATCACGGCTTTTAAAGGTACGCACGTTCCAGTTGGTGAAGACCAAAAACCGATGATTGAACAAACCAGAGAGATTGTGAAAGATTTCAATCGAATTTATAACACAGACACATTAGTCATGCCAGAAGGTATTCTTCCTGATAAAGGACAAGAACGATTAGTCGGAATTGATGGCAAAGGAAAAATGAGCAAATCATTAAAAAATGGCATCTATTTGTCGGATTCTTCTGATGAAATCAAGAAAAAAATTATGAGTATGTACACAGATCCAGAACACATTCATGTGAATGATCCAGGTAAATTAGAGGGCAACGTTGTCTTTACGTATTTGGATGTATTTGGAACAGACAAAGAAAAAATTCAATCGTTAAAAGAACAGTACCAACAAGGTGGATTGGGAGATGTAAAAATCAAGTTGTACTTAAATGACATTTTACAAGATTTCTTACAACCAATCAGAGAAAATAGAGAACACTTTGCAAAAGACAAAGAAGAAGTCTACCGTATGCTAAAGAATGGTAGCCAAGCGGCAGAAAAAGTAGCTGCTCAAACGTTATCTGAAGTAAAAGCAGCGATGGGAATCAATTATTTTGGTTAATCTATTTTTAAATGTACGCTAAAGTTTTTCCAACACGTTTTTTAGGTGTTGGGGAGGCTCTTTTTTTTTGCCCATAATGTTAAAATCATTATTTGCCGACTCCTTTCACAGCTGATAAAGTGCATTTGAAAGGAGGATTGGGGCATGTCACCTGTCAAATCAATTAAGAACGATTTTTTTCAGTAAACTAAATACAACAGATGAAAAGGGTTTCAACATTGATTTTTAAAGGAGGAAAAGAAAAATGGTGACGTTAATCGGTGGGATAGTGCTATTAATCTTAGGGTATTTTACGTATGGGAAATACATCGAAAAAAATTTTTCAATTGATACAGAACGAGCAACTCCTGCAGAAGTATTAAAGGATGGATATGATTTTGTACCCATGTCGAAATCAAAAAATGCTATTATAGAATTATTAAATATTGCTGGAACAGGACCGATTTTTGGACCAATTATGGGTGCTTTGTATGGACCGGTAGCGTATATCTGGATCATTGTTGGTTGTATTTTTGGCGGAGCAGTCCATGATTATATGATTGGAATGATTTCACTTCGTAATAATGGAGCGCAATTACCCGAGTTAGCGAGTAAATACTTAGGGAAGCCAGTTAAACATGTCGTTAACATCTTTTCGATGCTGTTATTGATGTTAGTTGGGACTGTTTTTGTCTCGTCGCCAGCTAACTTGATTGAGAGCATTACGCCAAGCTGGGTAACTACGGGCATCATCGTGGTATTGATTTTTGTTTACTACATCATTTCTACTATTTTGCCAATTGATAAAGCGATGGGTAAAGTTTACCCATGGTTTGGTGGCATTTTGATTATTAGTACCATTGCTATCGGAGTTAGTTTACTTTTTGGTGGACATACGATACCAAACTTAACGATAGGCAACATGCAAAATTTTAATCCAGAAGGTACTCCGATATTCCCTGCTTTATTCTTTACTATTTCTTGTGGAGCAATATCAGGATTCCACGCGACACAAGCTCCAATGGTTGCACGGACGAGTACAAATGAAAGAGAAGGTCGCTTTACTTTTTATGGCATGATGATTGCGGAAGGTGTAATCGCAATGATTTGGGCAGCAGCATCGATGTCTCTATTTGATGGTCAAACACTTAGTCAAATGATTAGTGCTGGCACACCATCAGCAGTAGTGAATCAAGTTTCTATTTTACTATTAGGAAATGTAGTCGGAACAATTGCTATTTTAGGGGTAATTGTCTTACCAATTTCGTCAGGGTTATCTGCTTTTAGAAGTTTACGGATTATCTTATCAGACTATCTGCATATCAAACAAGATACGATTAAGAAGATTCTGATGGTTACTTTGCCATTGTTTGCCATCTCTTTTGCTTTAACAAATATGAATTTCACCATTTTGTGGAGATATTTCACTTGGGCAAACCAAGTGACAGCAGTGATTGCTTTGTTTATAGCCACTCGCTACTTGTTTTTGAAGAATAAAAATTACCTGGTTACATTGATTCCAGGAGTCTTTATGTTGTATGCTTGCGTGGTTTATATTATTAGTGAACCAATCGGATTGCGAATGGGACTAACAGGATTAACTTACATTTTAGCATTTCTAGTATCGTTGACTATTTTAGGGGTATTTTGGAAGACAGGACAAACACAAAAAGATGAGCTAGATCCGAATGGAGAGCTTATCAATGATCAGCGGCCAATTGGTACATTTTCGAACGTAAATTAAAAGGTTATTAAAGAAATAGGGTTTTAGAGTACGAACTCAAACAAACGATGGTCAATCATTCTTTTCTTCCTTACGATGACTCTGATTTATTCTTTTCGAGTTAATTCGTATACATTATTCGCAAAAATCGATGAGTTTCAAAGATATTCTTTATTACTGGTCTATTTTAATATAAAAATGGATGAGTTACGGATATTTTTCACTCGACTGGTCTAAAAAAATAATTTTATGGATGAGTTGATGATGTTTTGCCGCTAACTTGTCCTTTCCAAAGAGGACAGCACTGAAATTGTTCGTTAACAATGAAAATTTGAAATCGGATAGAGAGAGAACCATGATGCGATATGTAAAAAAAGACGACAGTATGTCGTCTTTTTTTTATTTGGTGTGAATCATTAGTTTGAAGGCAGTTATCTTCCGATAGTCCAGCCGCCATCTATGGTGACTTCCGACCCTTGCATGTAATTTGATTCATCTGAGGCAAGAAAGACTGCAACAGAGGCTACTTCAGCTGGTGTTCCTGCTCGTTGTGCGGGAATATCTTTTAATCGTGGATCATCAATATCTTCTGTCATTGGCGTTGCAATAAAACCTGGCGCGATTAAATTTGCTTTGATTCCTTTAGCCCCAAACTCAAAAGCCAGTTGCTTGTTAAACCCAACGAGAGCGTGTTTGCTTGTTACATAAGCAATCCCACCAGGACCTGCTACAAAAGAGCCCTGCGACCCGATAGTGATAACGGTGCCTTTTTCTTTTTCAACCATCATAGGAACCACTTCTTTTGTGATAAGAAAGACACCTGTTACATTCACTTCCCAGATTTTATCAAAACTTTCTTCATCTGCTTGGGTTACATCTTTGTATCCATCATGTATCCCAGCACTATTAAGAAGAATATCAACCGTTCCAAGTTCATCGACGACCTTTTGGATGCCAGTTTTGACTTCATCTCCTTTGGTGACGTCCATTTCTATGAAAATAGCTTTTCCGTTATCCGCAGTAATCTCTTTTACGATTTGCTGGCCATGTTCGCTGTTTCTTCCAACAACTGCAACTTTAGCGCCCTCTTTTGCAAAAGCTTTGGCAGATGCTTCACCTAAACCAGAAGTCCCACCAGTAATAACAGCTACTCGATCTTGTAATTCACCCAAATTAGTCATTCCTTTCTGATTGTTTTCTTCGATGGATTAATAGATACCGATAGATTAACAAAGGAATAGAGCAAACTTCAAATAAATAAACTTATCGTTAAAAAATTACAAATAAAATTTTTCTAAAGGCTCATTCTTCATGAGAATTCGCTTTCATGTTATACTGTGAACAACTAGATACCATTTTAAAAAAGAAAGGAAGGATAAAAATGATGGAAGAATTGAAGAAATTGGTGTTCGCAGGAATCGGAGGAGCTAGTCTAACTTATGAAAAGGCTCAAGAAGTTGTTGATCATTTAGAAAAAAAGGGCAAACTATCAGTAGATGAAGGCAAACGTCTAAAAGAAGAGTTGTTGCAACGTAAAAGCAACAAAAAGGAAGAATCACTCAATCATGATGATGTAGAAACGCAATTAATAGAAATGACTGCAACGCATAGAAAAGATATTGATGAATTGGAAAGAAAAGTAGAAGAATTAACGAAAAAAGTGGATGACTTATGGAATAAATAAATGACTGTTACCTGTCGGTGGAGGTTAAGAGATGGAAAAGTCAAGTGGTGAACGATTAAGAGAAATAGTAACTGTTCTTGCTTCATATGGGTTTGGGCACATTTATCGGACAAAGTTAAGAAATAAAGACCAAAAACAAGATGCGGTTAATCTTCGTAAAGCATTTGAAGATTTGGGGTCCAGTTTTGTTAAAATAGGACAAATAATTTCTACTCGCCCAGATTTATTGTCGCAAGACTACATTGACGAACTGTCTAAGCTACAAGACCATGTTCCCCCTTTTCCTTTTGCTGACATTCAACGGATTTTTAAAGAAGAATTTGGAGAAGCGATGGAGGCTGTTTTTGAAGAGATAGAAGAGACGGCGTTAGCGAGTGCTTCGATTGCACAAGTCCACCGTGCTAGAATGAAGAATGGCGACGAAGTTATCGTGAAAGTACAGCGTCCAGATATTGAAGAAAATTTATTGAGAGATATTCACTTATTTTCTCGGATACTATCGATGGCGCCAGGGACCATAAAGGATTTGGTTTCAGATCCAGACTTAGCTCTTAAAGAAATTGAAAAGGCTACACGAATTGAACTAGATTTTAGAAATGAAGCTACCGCATTGCTTAAGTTTAAAGTATTAAATAAAGAGATTGAGGTTGTTGGAGCTCCAAATCTAGTGAGTGAGTACGTCTCAAAAAGAGTCTTAGTAGAAGAATACATTGAGGGGATAAAAATCCTTGATTTAGCTAAATTATCAAAAGAAGGGTATATCAAAGAGGACATTGCAGAAAAATTAATTGTTTCTTTTTTTTCACAAGTCTTTAAAGACGGCTATTTCCATGGCGACCCTCATCCTGGTAATATTTTGATTCGAGATAAAAAGATTGTCTTTATTGATTTTGGCATTATGGGCGAATTAGCCGTTGGAAATAAAAAAAGTCTAATTAAATTATTGAAGGCTATCGTCTTCAACGATGTTGATATGGTCATGAATATTCTGCTTAAAATGGGTGTGACAAAGGAACGGGTTAACCAATATGAGTTTTACGAAGATCTGAACTATTTTTTTGACACGTATTTGACAGCAAGTTACCAACAAATTAATATGAGTACGCTATTTTCTGATATTTTGGAAGTAACTAAAAAACACCGCATCATGATACCCAATGATTTTACGATGTTGGTCAAATCATTGAGTATGTTGGAAGGGATTTTAGCAGAACTAGATCCAGAGATAAATGTACTGAAGGTAGCCAACCTGTATATGCAAAGCAGTGATGAACTGTCTCTTTATGATTCATTTTCTAAAGATAAATGGCTTATTTCAAGTTACCAACTGTCAAAAGATATGCTAGGACTTCCAACACAACTAAGGCAACTGTTAAATAATGCAAACAGTGGCAGAGCGAAGGTGCATATTGACTTGGTAGATGGGGATAATAAGTGGAAAGGTCTCAATAAAATGGTGAACCGACTTGTCTTTGCACTTATTATTGCAGCGCTGATTCTTTCGTCAGCAATTATTGTAGCGATGGCAACAAATTCAGGTGTTTCCATAATCGGCGTCGTTATTTTCCTCGGTGCAGGATTAATGGGTATTTGGTTGCTGATCTCTATCATACGTTCAGGTACACTTTAATAAACTAGATACAAAAAACAACGAGCGCAATTAATCATGCTCGTTGTTTTTTTTCTGTTCAAATAGAACTTTTCCATTTAAAAGAATCGTCTTATTTTTGCATTTTATTTCGATAAACGATTAGTGTCAAACCATTTAATAAAAGCGTAACGAGTAAAAGAATCGCTGATAGTAGTGCTATCGTGCCAATGGTGTCCATTAAAGCCGTGATATCTTGAATCTCAACTAAGTAAGAACTGTAAACAAGTTGAACGTACAAAGAAATAGCACAAGCAGAAAGACTCACAACAGAAAAAGAAATCCAACGACGATTTTTATTCTTTTTATAGTAAACCAGATTCAATAAAGGAAGAATCCAAGCGATTAATCCTAGCATAAGACTTGTTAAAGTAAGGATAGTTACCAGGATGATTACTCCGTTCAGATAGATGTTTTGGTGATTAAGTAGGGGTTTATCAAAATAGCAATGAAAACCTATTCTATTCTCAGTTTACCTGTTTTGTTTCTTTTAGCAATAAGTTTAAAAAAATACTAAAAAAGCGCTTAAAAAAAACAGGAACTAGCCGATATAAAGAATGGCTAGTAATTTGACATTAATCAGATTTTAATGATACAGCAGAACAAACAAGAAAATGTGCCATACATAAGAACTAGTCAGGTTTAATTACATAAGAGGAGGCTTTTTTAGTGGTTCGCAAAAAAAGAAAATCGAAAATCAAACAAATGAAGGTCAAGAAGAGAAGCATAGGAATGAAAGTTGGAGCAACCTTGTTTTTGTTGTTTATTATTCCGGTAATAGTGGTTTTGCTATTAACGAATATGAGTACTAGAAAATCTATTGCTAACCGAATCGAAGCGAGCGAGAAAAGTACCACGACTCAGGTGGCCAATCAATTTGATTGGGCAGGACAAGAATTAGAAGATACATTAGAAGTATTATCCCAAAATGCTAGTTTTAGAGATATGGAAAATGGACCAGAAATGGAAGCAGCCATATTAGAAGATTTGATGTTAGCTAAGGCAAGTGGGCTTTATATAGCGGATGCTTACTATGCACCAATAGATGGAGGATTGATCAGAGAAGAGCCAATTCCTGATTTTGATAGCGCATCAAGAGTGTGGTTTCAAAGAGCTGTTGAGCGTCGTGGCGCGATATTTTGGACTGAACCGTATACGGATTTTGTCACAGGAGAGATGGGCATAACCGTTTCTAAGGCTATTGTTAAGGAAAGTGAAGTCATTGGTGTAGTAGGATTGGATTTAAGTCTTGAAAAGCTTGCAAGAATGATTACTTCATCACAAGTTGGCAAGACAGGAGAAAATTTTGTGCTCTCAGATAAAGGGACGTATTTGATATCCAGAGATCAAGACAAGATAGGACAAGATATCTCAAATAAACCGCTTTTTAAACGAGGAGGGAATCAATATGGTTTTATCTTAGATGAAACCTTTAATAAAGATATTCAAGTTTACTATCGAAAAGTTGATAGATTAGGTGTCATCGTTTATGGGGCGGTTCATGCGAATGAGATGGCCCAAGAAAATCAAGCAAGTATCAAAAGTGGGTTGATTGTTTCTGGAGTCTCTTTAATCGTAGCACTTTTATCGGCTATTTTATTTACAATGGTTATTAAAAGGGTAGCTAACGCCATCACTTCAGCATTTAACCGAGTTGAGCAAGGGGATTTGACGGTACAAATGACGCGTTCAGATATTTCTCTAAAACCTAGAATAAAATGGTTTGGAAAATCTAAGCCCGTTAAAAATAAAGACATTAAAGCTAATGGCGACGAATTAAATCAAATCGCTTACTCATTTAATGAAATGGTAAAAAATTACAAAACAATTGTTGGCGATATCCAGAAAAACAGTCAAACAATCATGGATATGACGCTGTCGTTGACAGAAATTTCAAAACAAACGACATCTGCTACAGAAGAAGTTTCTGAAACCATTAGTGGAATTGCAGAAGCAACCAGCGTACAAACACAAGATACAGAAGAAGCAGCAACTAAAATGGAAGAACTTTCAACGATTTTAGCAGAAGTTGAAGGAAGCGTTCAGAAAATTGGTCAGAGTGCTGATGATACAACGGTAGCTAATGGACGCAATAGTGAAAAAATGGCCGATGTTTATGAAAACTGGCAAGCAAATATTCAAATGATGGTTCAGTTGACTGAAAGCATTAACGCTGTAGATGGAGATATTCAAAGTATCGAAAATATCAGCAAAGCGATTAGTGGCATTTCAGCTCAAACAAACTTGTTAGCATTAAACGCTTCTATAGAAGCAGCAAGAGCTGGAGAATCGGGTAGAGGGTTCGCTGTCGTTGCTGACGAAGTGAGGAAATTAGCGGAACAAAGTGCTAAATCAACACAAAGCATCACAGATATTATCAAGACCGTTCAAAAGAGTTCTCAGACGATGATTGCTAAGATGAGTGAATCATTTGAAGAAAGTGAAAAACAAACAAAAACAATTGATGAAGCCATTGATTCAGCTAATAGCGTTACTGATCAAATGGATGTTTTAGTAGAAAATATCATCAACGTAGTCGGGTTAAGCAGTCAAATCGAAAGACAAAAAGATGATGCCGTTGCTTCAGTTGAAAACATTGCTGCTTCAGCGCAAGAAAATTCTGCTGGGACCGAAGAAGTATCCGCCAATGCGGAAGAAATATTAGCTACAATGGAAGAATTTAGCGCAAACATTCATGATTTAGACAACATTGCAAAACGTTTGGCTGATGAAACCAATCGCTTTAAAATAGAGTAACAAAGGACTTTTAAAAATTAAAATGACGTTTCACATAGTCGTCCAGCGATAGGGCCTTAAATCAGCGGTTATTCGGCTGTGTAAAAAAGAAGCGAATGGTTCTTTTTTGCACAAAAGATTCCTGCTGGTTTTCTGTTATTCTATGTAAAAAGACGATCAAAATATGTTCTAGGAGGAACAACATGGAAAAGTTTATTGTTTTTACTAGTGGCGCTCAAAACTTTGCCATACCGATCATAGCGATCGAAAAAATTATTATGATGGAAGAGCCAACTAGAATTCCAGACACCTCTTCTTATCTATTAGGTGCTATTCCTTATAGCGACCAACTTTTGCCAATTATTGATTTATGCGAGCGATTGTTCAAACAAAAAACAACGGTGACAGACAAGACAAAAATTATTGTTGCGGAATGGAAAGAACTAAAAATTGGTTTAGTAGTAGAAGATGTTTTGTCTGTTAGCAATTTTGAAGAAGTTTCAAAAGATGAAATAGCAGAAGAAATGCGACATGCAGCCAAATATGTACGAGCTTTATTTAAAACAGAAGAAGGCATTGTATTAGTGCTCGATGTAGATGTATTGTTCTCATCAGAGAATGAAAAAGAGCTGATTGAATTAATCAATAAGTAAGAAGCTATAAGAATGGGGAAGACGGCATGATGGACGGAATAAAAGTAGGTATTTCAGACTACAAAGTAGCGAGGATGCCCGAAACATTAATGACAATTGGGCTAGGTTCCTGTGTAGGAATCGCCATTTATGATCCTAAAACAAAAATTGGCGGACTCAGTCACATTATGCTACCAGACAGCAGTTCATTTAAAAATGCGAATAAAATTGAGAAGTTTGCTGATTTAGCTATCCCACAAATGGTTTCAGAGATAAGAAAAGAAACAAACAACCAAAAACTAATAGCTAAAATTGCTGGTGGTGCGAGTATGTTTCAAACATCAAACGATACTTATATAGGAAGTATTGGTGAACGAAATGTTGCCGCAGTTGAACGTAGTCTAAAACTATTGAATATTCCTTTATTGGGAAATCATACTGGAGGAAACATGGGGAGAACAATGATTGTGGATTTAACTACCTTTACAGTTAAAGTTCGTATGGTCAACCGAGAAATTATTATATTGTAAAAGGGAATAGGAGCGAGTATAAAAAATGGGAATTAAAGTGTTGGTCGTGGATGATTCTCCGTTCATGAGAAAAATAATAACTGAAATGATATCAGAGGTAACGGGTTTAACCGTTGTTGGAACGGCTAGAAATGGTCGTGATGCGTTAAAGTCAATCCCTTTATTGAAACCAGATATCGTGACGTTAGATATCGAAATGCCAGGTTTAAATGGACTGGAGACACTTAAAATCATCAAACAAGAATATGCTATTCCGGTAGTGATGATGAGTTCCCATAGTGGAGAAGCTATAACGATTGAAGCGTTAGAACTGGGTGCAATGGACTTTATCGAAAAGCCGGTGGATTTAAAAAATCAAGCAGAAGAATTTAAAAAAGAGATTGAAAAAAAGATCAAACCGTTAGTCGAAATAAAAGAAGTGTCACCTTCTAAAAAACAAATTGAAAAAGTACCCGTAAGACAAGAATGGCAAAAAGAGGTTCCCAAACAAATAAAAGCTATTGTAATCGGTGCTTCTACCGGCGGGCCAAAAGCTTTATTGCAGGTTATTCAACACTTACCAGAAAATTTAGCCATTCCAATATTCATTGTTCAACATATGCCTAAAGGTTTTACGTTGTCGTTCGCTGAACGATTAAATATGAAATCCTCGGTTACCGTTGTTGAAGCGAAAGAAGGAATGACGATTGAAAATGGAACAGTGTATCTGGCTCCTGGAGATTATCATATGACCATCAAACAAAACAAAATTGCGTTAGACCGTTCACCTAAAATCTTAGGAGTAAGACCTGCAGTGGATTATTTATTCCAATCTGCAGCAAGTGTTTACGAATCGTCATTAGTCGGGGTTATTTTAACCGGAATGGGACATGATGGCAGTGTAGGGATGAGTGAAATTAAAAAACAGGGTGGGTTTACGCTAGCGCAAGATCGTGAAACAGCGGTTGTCTATGGCATGCCAGGAAATGCAATCAAAAAAGGCGTTGTAGATGAAGTAGCTAGTTTAACAGAACTATCGGACAGGATAAATTGGATGATAAGGATGAGACAATGGAACTAAACTACGATTTTTTTTATGAATGGACCAATAAAAATTTAAATCTTAATCTAGCTGGCTACAAAGAAAAACAATTGCAAAGAAGAATTGCAAGCGTCATGAAAAATGCTGGGGCCTTTACGTTAGAAGACTATTCAAAACGAATAGAAAAAGATGAAATGGTCAAACAACAATTTTTGGATTATATCACCATCAATGTGACTGATTTCTTTCGCAACCAAGATATCTTTGAAGAATTCGAATCCCAATTGAAGGTGCTGTCCCAAAAATATCCTTCAATGAAAGTATGGAGTGCGGCTTGCTCTACTGGAGCAGAAGCTTATTCGATGGCGATGATTTTTGATAAGCATCAATTGAGAATGGCAGAAAAAATCGTCGCTACAGACATTGATGAAACGATTCTTAAAAGAGCGAGAGAGGGCATATACAAAAATCATGAAATGAAAAATGTTCCTATAGAAGAACGGGCAACTTATTTTGACGAAAAAGAGGGAGCCTATTATTTAAAACCGGTTATTAAAAATAAGGTTCAATTCAGACGACATGATTTAATTGCCGATAAATTTGGCAAGAACTTTCATATCATTGTTTGTCGCAATGTGACCATTTACTTTAAAAATGAAGTCAAAGAAGAGCTGTACCAAAGATTTAGCGATTCGCTTGTGCAAGGGGGCATCTTTTTCACAGGTGCAACAGAAGCCATCTACAACCCAGAAATCTATGGATTGAAAAAAATATCTGCATTTATGTACGAAAAACTGTAAAATAAACGATGATTCAACTAGAAACAAAAAAACTCCAATTCGAGAGTGAAAAAATGAAAAGGAGTTGTTGGTCTCGATAGATGTGGAGGACAACAGACGAAACAGGAGGAACACTATGGATGAAAATAGTAAATACCTCGAATTATTTTTTGAGGAAGCAGATGAACATTTACAAAGTTTGAATGAACAAGTACTTGAATTAGAAAAACATCCTGAACAATCTGAAATAGTCGATGTGATGTTTAGATCCGCACACACCATTAAAGGTATGGCAGCTACTATGGGTTTCGATACGATGGCTAAGTTAACCCATAACATGGAAAATGTGTTTGATTTATTGAAATCAGATGTGGTTCAAGCGGATGAACAATCTATTGCTCTCATTTTCGACTGTTTAGATACCTTATCAGAATTGGTTGAAGACTTACGCGAAGAAAATAATGTCGAACGCGATATTTCAACATTAATTGAACAATTAAATGCTGTTGTAAATGGAGAAAGGGAAGCCATTGTTGAAGCAACAGACGCAACAGATGAACAGTTTAATCTAGATTTACATAAACTAGACGATTCCGACATTCAAGTAATAGAAAACGCGAAAGAAAGTGGTTTTAATGCATTTAGATTAGCGGTTAAAGTTGCGGAAGATAGCAGTATGAAAAATGCCCGTGTGTTCTTGGTGATGAGTAAATTAGAACAAGCAGGCGATGTGCTTTACGTTGAGCCCACTACAGAAGTGTTAGAAAATGAAGATTTTGGAGAAATATTTAAACTCATCTTTTTAAGTAAAGCAGATGAAAAGACCGTTAAGAATTTGGCATTAGACAATAGCGAAATTGATGCGGTTTTGATTGAAACCATTACAGATGCTCAAGAGTTGATTAAAACCAATTTGCCAGCACGAGTAGAACCAAAAGAAATCGCTGTTGTCGAACAAGAACTAGTTAAAATAGAGACGATCGATACTAAAAAAAGTGCAGCGAAAACGCCACAAAAACAAGCGATGAATCATTCTATACGAGTCGATATCGATAAATTAGATACCTTTATGAACCTTGTATCCGAATTGGTTATCTACCGGACACAATTAGAAGATTTCAGTACACAACTTCAATCAGCAGAACTAAATGAGCCACTTGAACAAGTTGCCCGAATCAGTTCAGAATTGCAAGAATTAGTCTTGAAAATTAGAATGCAACCTGTTAGCGCAGTGATGAGTCGTTTCCCAAGAATGGTACGTGATTTAGCCAATGATTTAAATAAAGAATTTGAATTAGTGATTGAAGGGGAAGATACAGAACTAGATCGCACCGTTGTATCTGAACTGGGAGAACCCTTGATTCACTTAATCAGAAATGCAGCCGACCATGGGGTTGAAGCACCAAGTAAACGAGTAGAGCTAGGTAAGCCTGCCAAAGGGCAAATAAAAATCACCGCTTATCAAGAAGGGAACCGGGTTGTCTTAACCGTTTCTGATGATGGCAAAGGGTTAGACCCGGTAGTCATTAGAGAAAGCGCTGAAAGAAAAGGCATTCCAACAGAAGGACTAAGCGATAAAGAATTGCAACAACTGATCTTGCATGCTGGCTTTTCTACCGCAAAAGAAGTCACCAGTATTTCTGGGCGTGGCGTTGGAATGGATGTCGTCAAACAGAAAATCAATCTGTTGGGCGGAACCATCGAAATTGACAGTGTCATTAATAAAGGAACGACTTTTAAAATTAACTTGCCTTTGACGTTGTCTATTATCCAATCGTTGTTGATTAAAGTAGGAGAAGAAACATTCGCTATGCCGCTTGGAATTGTTCAAAAAATCATCAAACCAGCAGCAGTAGATATTATTCAAGTCCACAATCGTGAGATTTATCTGTTTGAAGAAGTGGCTCTTCCAGTCATTCGCTTAAATGAAGTCTTTGATATCCCTGCGATAGAAGAGGACAATTTTCACTTGATTTTAGTTAATCAAGGAGACAAACAATACGCATTAGCGGTGGACGATATTATTAGACAACAAGAAATTGCCATTAAGAAACTAGGCAAAGAATTAAGCATAATGAAGAAATACCTAGGGGCAACGATTATGGGAAATGGCGGTATTATCATGATTTTAGATATTGCTAGTATCTGTAAAGAAACGAGTCAGGAGACTAACTATGAACTCTGAGTATTCTGCTCTAGAATTAGATGCGCTTAAAGAAGTGATTAATATTGGCGGTGGGAATGCAGCAACGAGTTTGTCTCAATTAATCGATAAACCCGTCAATATGACGGTTCCGATTATTGAGATGTTGGATTACTCAGAAGTCTATGAACAAATCATGCCAGAAGACGCAGTCGTAAAAGCCGTCATGATACGGATGTTCGGCGATGCAGATGGGATGTTTCTTTTCACCGTCGATCAAGCCGCTTCTGAAAGTATTGTCAAGATGATGATGCCAGTAGGAATAGAGTATTCAGAGCAACTAGCTGATTCAGCCTTACAGGAGTTGGTTAATATTTTAGTCCATTCGTTTTTAAATGCGATGATTAAATTATTGGATATTCACTTGTTAACTTCTGTCCCGCTATTGACAAAAGATATGTTTGGGGCGATTATGAGTAGTGTCTATTTGGAACAAGGACAATATGAAGAATCCGTTATGATCATCAAGAATGAGTTTTACTATGCTGGAGACCGATTAGAGTCTTCATTGTATTTTGTTCCTCAACCAGGAATACTAGAAAAAATGTTTGAATTATTAGGAGTCGGAGGAGAAGATTAATATGACAAAAAGAGTAATGATAGTAGACGATGCAGCATTTATGAGAATGAAACTAAAGGATATTTTACAAAAGAATGGGTATGAAGTGGTGGCAGAGGCACAAAACGGCTTAGAAGCCATTGAAAAATACAAAGTTGAAAAACCAGATTTAGTGACAATGGACATTACGATGCCAGAAATGGACGGCGTTGAAGCTTTGAAAGCAATCAAAGCTTTTGATTCAGCTTCTAGAGTAGTGATGTGTAGCGCTATGGGACAACAAGGAATGGTAATGGATGCCATCCGTTCTGGAGCAGTTGATTTTATTGTCAAACCTTTTGACACAGACCGTGTTATTAAAGCGTTAGACAAAGCAGCACTGTAGGCTAGCTAGATGACACAAATAATTGTTTTTACACTAAATAATAAGTACTACGCTTTCTTATCGGAAGACGTTGAAGAAATCTTAAAAAAAATGCCTTGGACAACCATCCCGCAATCCCCAGAATGGGTGCAAGGTTTAATTAACTTAAGAGGCAACGTGATTACGTTGATAAATTTTTACAAACTTCTTTCTCCCTCTGTTGAAACGAAAGAATTATGTTACAATAATAGTATCATTGTGAAAAACAAGGATGAAAAGTTGGCATTCATGGTGGATAATGTTGAGTGGGTCACTGAAATAGACCCAGCTGATATTCAGCAATTATCTAATCAAGCCGATGATCACATATCTGGATTGATTCAAGTAAAAGATCAGATAGTGAATATGATTAATATGGAGACACTATTTTATAAGAATGAGGGATAATAGTGAAACAAGTTTTATCACAACAAGAAATTGATTCTTTATTGGAAGCTGTTAAAAGCGGAGAAATTGATGAAAGTAGACTTGAAGAACAAGAAAACGAGAAAAACAAAGTGAAAAGTTACGACTTTAGACGTCCTGCTCGCCTTTCTAAAGAGTACATCAGTACCTTAAACATGGTCTTTGAAGAATTTTCAAAAATTGTCGGAAACCGATTATCAACCCAAGTTAGAAATAATGTTGAATTGCATCTTGCTTCAGTTGAACAAGTTAGTTTTGATGAGTTTGTCCACTCCGTTCCACGTTTTACGTTAATGGGGTTGTTCCATTCTAAACCGTTAGAAGGCACACAAATTATCGAATTAAGTCCGCAGCTTTCTCTGCAATTAATTGATCTATTGTGTGGCAGTTCTGAAGTGAGGTCTAATGATGACCAACCAAACAAAACGAGCTTTACCGATATTGAAAAAGCCATTCTGACAGATATATTGGGCGATTTTGTCCATTCTTTTGAATTGGCTTGGCGTGACGTTATCGAGCTAGATGTAAAACTAGAGACAACAGAAACCAATCCACAGCTCTTACAAAACATGTCCCCTAATGAACCGGTCATTTTAGTGACATTTACGGTTGATTTGTTCGATGTGCGGACGTTTGCTAACATTTGCGTTCCCTACATATTTTTTGAAACGATTTTAGATAAATTGAGTTTGAAGAATTGGTTTGATACTGAAAGAGGAGCGGACCGTTCTGATAACAAACGAATAGAATCCAGTTTAAATTCTGCCAAAGTAAATCTGGAAGTACTTTTAGGAGAAGCTACCATGACCTTAGAAAACTTTTTGCAGTTGGAGTTGGGTGACATTATTCCACTAGAAGGAAAAACGTCAGATCCACTGGTTATGTCAGTCGAACAACGCCCACATTATCTTGTTAAACCGGGATTGAAAGGCAAAAATAGGGCAGTAGAAGTATTACAGTATATTGAAGGAGAGATAAACTGATGAGTAATGAAATGCTATCTCAAGAAGAAATAGACGCGATGTTAAATGGGCCTACTGAAACACTAACGGATACAATGAATGCAATTGATAAAGACCAAGAAGATATCATTGGTGAAGTTGGAAATATCACGATGTCCCAAGCAGCAACGACGTTATCATCTATTTTAAGCCACCGTGTAACGATTACAACGCCACGTGTCTCTTGTGTGAAATTTGAAGAGATTATTAAAGAGAGCACGACACCTAAAGTGGTGACAACGATTGAATTTAAAGCAGGGTTAGTTGGCAGTAACTTATTAATGATGGATGTGACCGATGCCATCATTATCGCCGATCTAATGATGGATGGCGATGGCGATGCGACGGGCAAAGAATTCACGGAATTAGAATTGAGTGCAGTCGGCGAAGCCATGAATCAAATGATTGGCTCATCTTCAACAGCGATGGCAACCATGTTAGAACGAACAGTCGATATCCTACCACCAGACGTTGAAGTTTGGGAAAATATCGAAGACGTTCAATACGACAAAATTGCTGCAGATACCATTGTCTGTAAAATTGCGTTTAAAATGAAGGTTGACGACCTAATCGAAAGTGAAATCATGCAAATTTTTACACTGGATACAGTAAGTGATATTTCTAATATCATGATGAACGGGAACGATGCAGAAGTTTTAGACCATAAAAAGCCAACTGCTCAAACACAACAACCCGTTCAAGAAAAAAAACCAGTAGTAAAAACTGAAACAGCCGATCGAGTAGCCATTCAAACACCTGGATTCCAAGAATTAATCGATAACAACACATCAAATAATGTCAATAATCTGGATCTAATCATGGATGTTCCACTGCATTTCAGTGTCATGCTAGGCGAAAAACAAAAATCAATCAAAGATATCCTATCACTAGGCACAGGCTCAGTCGTCGAACTAGATAAAATGACCGACGAACCCCTACAAATATTTGTTAACAACAAACTAATAGCAGAAGGCGAAGTCGTCGTCATCAACGAAAGCTTCGGCGTCAGAATCACCAACATCCTAAGCCAAGAACAAAGAATCAAAAAACTAAAGTAAGGATGTGGAGAACTCTGCTCAGTCATGAAAGAAAAATAGGAAATGACAAAGAGGATGCTTTTTATCCTCACAGTCATTTATCATTTTTCCGAATGACTAGCGTTCGTAGCTCATTTAAGAATAGGCACAGCCCTAAAAGAACCGATACTACGTATCTTTCAACCTAGTAACACCACTCAAAAAGAACCGAAACAATTTGTTTCGGTTCTTTTTGCTTTCTAATTAAGATTAGTGATTGTTTCGTTTCCCCATTTTATGTAGAATGAACTTAGTTTAGCTCTTTTAAATTTTTGAAAAATATTAAGGGTTAAGTTTCATAAACATTATCCGATATGGATTAAGAAGAAGAAAATAAGTCTATTAATCACTTGTGAAACTGAATTTAACCCTAAAAATAAACTTTAAAAGTAGAAAAACTCAAAAGGAGTGCTGAAAAATGAAAATTGAAAATGGCTATAATAGCTACTTAAACGCGGTTCGTCAGAGCAAAGACAATATACCAACAAAAAATCTATCATCTAAAACTGAGCAGGTAAAAAAAGAAGATTCTGTTCAGGTCAATATTTCCGATACAGCTAAAAAAATGGCTCAAGCAAAATCTGCCGGTTCAAAAGATATCGATATCGAAGCAATTAAAAAATCTGTCATGGATGGAACGTACAGCGTTTCACCTGAAAAAATCGCTCAAGGTATGATCAATGCTATGAATGAGCAAGGGAAGTAAGGATAATAATGAAAAAATCAACTCAAGTGGTCGAAACACTAAAAAAATTTGAAACAGTCTTATTAGCAGAAAAAGAAGCCTTAATAAAAAATAATAGTGCTAAAGTTATCGCTGTGATAGCAGAAAAAGAAACCTTTATGGAAGTTCTTCCAACGCTTGATGCAAATGGACTCAATAAAGAAGAGTTGTCTGGAATTGTGGAAGAAATAAAACAATTACAAGAGACGAACTTATTGCTAACAAAGCAAGCTTTGCAGTATCAAGAAAAAATGATGGAAGCTATCACAGATAGCGCCAAGACATCAGGTTCAACCTACTCTAAGAACGGGCAATACAGTGCTGAAAAACAATCATCGATTATCGATCAATCCCTATAACGAGGTGGAAAAGCAATGTCAGGTTTATTTGGAATATTAAATAATGCAACTAAAGGTTTGAATGTTCAGCAATCAGCTTTACAAACAACCAGTCATAACGTAAGCAATGCAAATGCAGAAGGCTATTCAAGACAAAAAGTAAATATGGTAGCGGATAATCCCTATGCTATTTCTGGTGTTGGTCAGTTAGGAACTGGAGTGAGAATCTCATCTGTTGTGCGAATTGTAGACCCTTATGTCAATAAACAACTGTCAAATGAAAATTCATCTTTAGAGATGCACAAACAAAAATCAGATGTTCTTGGTCAGTTGGAAGGAATCTTTAATGAGCCTTCAGAAACGGGATTGAATAAAAGCATTAGCGAAGTCTTTTCTTCTTGGACACATTTAGGATCCAATCCAGAATTAGCGGCTGCTAAAACGATGGTGGCACAAAATACAGAAAATTTTACTGATAACTTGAACCATATGTCCAACCAAATAGAAAAATTGCACGATGGAACGGTTAAAAGTATTGAAAAAGACGTGTTAGATTTTAACTCAAAAGTACAACAGTTAAGTTCATTGAATAAGCAAATTTTTAATGTAGCGGTTAAAGGCGATTCACCAAACGACTTGTTAGACCAACAAGATAAGCTGTTAGGCGAACTAGCTGGAATTACTGGCGTAGAAGCCAGTTACGATAAATTTAATCGCGTAAGTATCAGCGTTGGTGGACAAGAAGTATTAAATGGAAGTACCATAAAAACGCTTGAAACATCAACAGTTTCCGTTGGAGGATTAGTAGTCAATCAAGAAAATGGGGACAAAACAGCTATTACGATTGAATCAGGCAGCATCAAAGGGTCGCAAGAATCGCTAGTAGAAATTGACAATAAAAAACAAGATTTAAATGATTTAGCTTTTACTTTTGCAACAGCCGTTAATACGATACATAGTGATGGTGGAGAAGGGATTCCTTTATTTGATTTGAGTGCAGCAACAGATGGCGATTATGCTTCAACCATTAAAGTGAATGCAGCGATCTTAAACGATGTGACTAAAATTAATGCTGGGAAAAATATTAGTGAAGTTGTTGGTGGAGACGGAACACGTGCCCAAGCGATTGCTTCTTTACAAAACACAATTTTAGGATATCCAACAGCGACTATCGAATACGATAAAGATACCATGTCTATTACCAATCAAGTTGGCGGATCAACCGTTTCGGGAGCTTATAACAGCACGGTAACGGAAATGGGAATTGTAAAACAACAAGCTGATAACATGGCTGAAAGTCAAGAAGGATTAGTAAGTCTTTTACAAGCTCGTCGTGAGTCTATTTCAGGTGTGTCTATTAACGAAGAAGTAGCTGATACAATGAAATACCAAACGGCATTTCAAGCTAATTCTCGTATTATTTCAGTCGTGTCAGAAATGCTCGATACGTTAATCAATCGAACAGGGGTGTAATGTATGCGTGTAACAGATTCTTTAATGTCACAAAGTTTTTTAAGAAATTTAAGCACAAATACAAGTAATATGATGAAATACCAAGAACAACTATCTACGCTAAAAGAAGTGAATAAGCCTTCTGATGATCCGTTGCGTGTTTCTAAGATTTTAGACTTAAATAATACCATCATCCAAAATGATCAATATAAAACCACAATTAATGACGCTGTCCAATGGACGAATGTTCAAGACTCGGCTTTAAGCAGTACAACAGAGTCTTTACAGCGAATCAAAACACTGATTCAATCTTCGGCAAACGACACGATGAGTCATTCGGATCGTCAAGCCAATAAAGCTGAAATCGAATCAGAAATTCATGGCGTTGTAGATGCATTGAATACAAATTTTGGAGGACGTTATATATTTGCAGGGATGAACACAACTGAAGTACCTTTTGAAGTTGACACGGATGATGCTGGTGAAATTACCGGTATTATCTATCATGGAACAAAAAAATCTATTGTAAGTGCTAATCTATCTCGTGAAATTGCACCTGGTGTTTCAATCGAATTGAATACGGATGGAAATGCATTGATGAATGAGAAAGGTGCTTCTGACTTACCGGATAATTTAGGTTCTTTTTTCAATGATGTATTAAAAGCTTTAGATTCCGATGATACAGAAAATTTGTCTGGATTATTGGAGAGAGCTGATCAACAACTCGAAAATGTTGTATCTAACCGTGCTAAAACTGGAGCAATTTTCAATCGTTTAGAATCGACATTAGAGCGTAATGAAAGTGAAAAGCTAAACCTCAAAACGATCTTATCTGAAAATCAAGACATTGATTTAGCTGAAAAGTATATGGAATTTACAATGGAGCAAACTGCTTATAAAGCTTCTTTATCGATGGGTACGCAAATTTTACAAACGAACATACTAGACTATCTATAAAGGTAGTCTTTTTTTTGTAAAAAATACAATTTATCCTTAAGTCCTATTTAAACCAACCGATATAAAGAGCAGAAGGTAAGTTGATCTACTAATTATCAAAAAAATTGTCAAACATAAATAAAAAAACACTTAACAGAAGATTAATCGTGCCGATATAAGAAGTAGAAGGCAACACCTTCACAAAATAGACTTTAGGAGGAACACAATCATGAGAATTAATACAAATACAGCAGCAATGAATACTTACTCTAACTTAACATCAGCTAACGCTTCAAAAAGTGGTTCATTAGCTAAATTGTCATCAGGACTACGCATCAACAAAGCAGGAGATGACGCAGCAGGTTTAGCAATCTCAGAAAAAATGAAAAATCAAATCTCAGGTATGACTCAAGCTTCACGTAACGCACAAGATGGGATTTCATTGATTCAAACAGCAGAAGGTGCTTTAACTGAAACTCACAGTATGTTAAACCGTATGCGCGACTTAACTGTTCAAGCAGCTAATGACACTAACACTAAGGACGATAAAACAGCAATCCAAGGAGAAATTGATTCTTTAACTTCTGAAATTGAACGTGTTGCAACGGACACACAATTCAATACAAAAGGTTTATTAGATGGAACTAAAGTGCTCGCAGTAGCTGTAACAGGTACAGATCCTACAGCTTTAGGAGATGTAGCAGGTTTAGCAGCAATAACAACTGCATTTTCAACTCTTGATACTCCTGTAGCAGTAACAACTGAAGCTGAAGCAGTCACTGCATTTGCAGCTGCCTCTGATGAAGACAAAGAAACTTTATTAGCAGCTTATAATGAGAAGGCTGTAGTTACTTTGGATGAAAAAGCAGTGTTAGGAACAAAAGCAAAAGTAGGAAATTCATTCTCATTCCAAATCGGAGCAAATGCTGGTGAAAATATTAGTGTTGAAATTTCAGACATGACAAAAGCTGGACTAGGAATAGACAATATCGATGTTGTAAATGGCGATACTGATGATATTCTAAGCCAAATTGATGATGCTATTTCTTCTGTATCAGGTCAACGTGCTGATTTAGGTGCTGTTCAAAACCGTTTAGATCACACAGTTTCAAACTTAGCTACAACAAAAGAAAACTTATCAGAAGCTAACTCTCGTATTACTGACGTAGATATGGCTGAAGAAATGATGAGCTTTACTAAATCAAACATTCTTGCTCAAGCATCAACTTCAATGTTGGCTCAAGCAAACCAAATGCCTCAAAGCGTCCTTTCATTATTACAATAATCAATTAAAACAGTTTAAACAGATTTCACAAAAAGCCGGCGCTTTGCCGGCTTTTAGTTTATAATGGAGTTTGTTTGCCAGAAGAATGGAGAAGACAGAGATGGATATTGTTCAAGCTATCAATACTGTGCTTCAAACACGTCCGATTGGGATTGAATCAAGTACTCAATCTAAATTCAAAGAAGAAAAAACTCAATATCAGCAAGAACAGTCACAAGAAGTGGTTTTTTCCAAAGAAGAATTGCAAAAAAAAGTAGATGAAATAAATGAGTATGTTCTAGGCTTCAATGCACAATTTTCATTTAAAGTGCACGAAGGAACAGGGAGAACATTTGTACGGTTGATTGACATGCAGACACACGATATTATCAAAGAAATTCCACCAGAAAAAATGATGGATGTTGTCGCTGGAATATGGGATTTAATGGGTATTGTAGTAGATAGAAAGGAATGAGAGCATGGCAAATGATTTAAGTTTTATGGGATCGTATTCAGGAATTGATATGAATACCGTCGATTCACTAATCCAAGCAGAGTCAGGTAAGTTGGTTCAATATACCAATAAACAAGCTACTTTGACAACTGAGAAAACAGCTTGGAAAGACATTAATACCCGTTTGAGTAGCTTGTACGAAAAGCTAGGAAGTTTACAAGAAGATGCAACGTTTAAATCTAGAGCGATTACAAGTTCTGATACAAACAAACTAACTATTTCAGCAAAAACAGATGCTCAATTAGGGGATTATTCTGTTCAAGTCAATCGCTTAGCGACTTCAACGACGATGACTTCGGGATTAATACCTTCAGCAGCTGATAAGACAGTTATGGATGCGCTCGGCTTAGCGGGAGATTTTACAATTACTAATCAGGATTTTGATTTAGCTAAACCTGAAGAAAATACTTTTTCCATCGACATCAAAGTAGAAGATAGCTTAAAAGACATTGTTGGTAAAATCAATGAACAAACTAAACTATCAGGTGTCCAAGCAAAAATTATTGATAGACAAATTATTTTGACCGATACAAAAATGGGGAATCGTACATTTACTGTAGGAGGGGATCTTGCTGATGATTTAGGTCTAGACACAAATGCAACACTCATAAACGGCCAATCATCTGAGATAGAAATCGACGGGATAACCATTACGAAAGACACAAACACGATTGAAGATGCGATTGATGGGGTGACACTAACGCTTAAAGAGCTTAGCGAAGTGGGGAAACCTACGACTGTGACCGTAAAAGAAGATACAGCAAAAACCGAGAAAGCCATTCAAGATGTAGTCGATCAATACAATTCTATCTTATCATTTGTAGGAGATCAGCTGGATGTTGGCGATCCTTCGGCAGAAAAAAATAAAACGGGTGCTTTAGTCGGCGACAGCACATTGATGCGATTGGAAATGGGACTTCGGTCTTTGATGACGGCCAATGTGAACAATGGCAGTACTTCTGTGAAAAACATGTCTGATTTAGGTATTACAGTTGATCGAGCAGGCAAAGCTACGCTAGATTCAAAAAAACTCAAAGAAGCATTAGCCAATGATCCAGCAGCAGTAAAAAATCTTTTCTTCAATACCGAGGGAATAGAAACCGCAGTTGCAGGCGAACCGTTAGCTACCGTTGAAAAAGAAAACGGCATGGCTCAAAAAATGCGGTCATTGATTGATAGTTATATTTCTGAAAAAACAGGTATCATTGCAAATAAATCTACTACTTTTGAAAATGAAATCAAAGATATCAGTAAAAGCATTACGAGTTTTAACGAGCGCTTGGAGAAAAAAAGAACGAATTATATTGCGATGTTTACACGTTTAGATACGGTGATGATGGAAGCTGAGTCACAAATGGCTTATCTAAATAGCCAGTTCAATCCACCAAGTAAGTAATAGTTCTAAAAAAGGAGGTTTTATAATGACAACAAGTAAAGAATGGAGTCAGTTGCGGTCTGATTTGTTGGAAAAGATCTGGCAATCAGTAACCTCCTGGGATGGAACAACAGAAGAAGCCTTAAAAATTACGGAAAAGAATCAAGAAAATCTTTCACAATGGCAAAAAGTGACTAAACAAGTAGCTAATGAAGAACATTTGCCTTATACTGAAACCGAAAAAGAAAAACAGGTAGACATTTTAAGTTGTCAGCAAAACATTCTAGCCGCTATTACTAGTGAACGTTCACTAGTGATGTCACAAATGAAACAAATCAATCAAAAAAATAAAGTGCGAGACAATTATGTTTCCGTCCAACGTGAGCCGTTGTTTATCGATAAAGGATTGTAAAAATAAATGGTCATCTTTGATAAGGTAATTTGTGTAGATGACTGTTACATAAGTATCATCTGACTAACAAAAAAGGAGTGCCAATTAATGGATTATAGAAACGCATCAAATGTTTACAAACAAAACCAAATCTTAAACGCCACACCCAAAAAACTAGTTATTATGTTATACGAAGGTGCCATCAAAAACTTAAAACTAGCTGAACTCTCAGCAACGGACAAGAAAATTGAAGAAACCAATAATGCCTTAATCAAAGTTCAAAACATTATTCAAGAATTGATGAGTACCTTAGATTTTAAAAATGGTGGCGAAGTTGCCGAAAATTTAAACCAGTTATATGATTATTATATGACTGAGTTAATTAAAGCCAATCGTTCTAAAGATCCTGAAAGCATCAAAAACATCCGAGTGCCATTAGAAGAGTTACGCGATACGTGGATTGAAATCTAAAAAAAGAATTGTCGTTTTTTAGACACATTTAAGTTAGCTTTTTCAATTCCCTTTAAAACGTTGAATATACGGCGTTATCTTTGCTTTTTATAAAAGCGAAGATTTTTTTATTATTTTGATTAGTAAGCGCTTGATGGTAGTTAAAGGCTAAACAACAGTTTATTTGTTAAACTGTTGTTTAGCCTTTTTTTATTTTAGAAATAAAGCAAGAAAATAACTGAAAAATAAACAAACAAAAGTTATTGCTCAATGATTCTAATTCCGTTATACTAAATTCCGTGGAGGGGATACTGATCTTTACACAAAAAACCATACGTTATTTTAATATATATACATAACATATGTATTTTTTATTTTGGTAAAAGAATTGCTTTTCACGAGAATGGTTTATAGAACAAAAACTATTTTGCAATGGAGGACATAAAATGAGCAATTCTGCGTACAATCTTATCAAGAACGCGCTTGATGCAACTGAATTGAGACAACAAATGATTTCGAGCAATATTGCGAATGTCAATACACCTGACTATAAGGTCAATAAAGTTGATTTTGAAAACAGATTAGAAAAAGCCTATGATGGAATTGGAATGAAAAAAACGAACGTTCGACATATTGGGATTGGCAGTCCAGATGAAGTTCTGCCGATTGTGACAAAGAGGACAAACTCAATCGTGAAAGAAAATGGAAACAATGTGGACATTGATATGGAAATGACAGATGAAGCCGCAACGACAATCCAATACAATGCACTTGTTGCCCAACTAAATGCCAAATATTCGATGCTTTACAGTGCAATCACAAAATGATGAAACAATCTGGAGGACAAAACAATGTCTATATTTAATTCCTTACACATTAACGCGAGCGGCTTAGGGTTAGAACGGTTAAAACTAGATACGATTTCAACCAATATTGCCAACATCAATACCACCCGCACGGAAGATGGTGGAGCTTACATAAAAAAAGAAGTCGTTTTCGAAGAAAGTCTCAAGCAAGTGAACTCTTCTTTGACAGGCAATGTAGAGAAGAAAAGTTTTGGAGTCAAAGCAACTCAGATAGCAGAAAACGATGAAGGAATTGTGATAGAATACAATCCTACTCATCCAGATGCAGATGAAAATGGTTATCTGCAACTATCAAATGTCAATATGGCAGATGAAATGATCGACATGATTACAGCGCAACGTACCTATGATGCTAATGTCACAGCTATGAACGCCAGTAAAGAAATGTTGAAAAAAGCATTAGAAATTAGAATCAGTTAATAAGAAAAAATAAGCATAAAGGAGAATTTAAGTGAACATAGAAAAATTATCTGCTAGTTTATTAACTGGCGTCACTCAACCCGCTACACCAGGCATAAAGACACAAGAAACAACCGCATCAGGATCATTTGCAGGAATGATCGAGCAAGCAATGGGTAATTTGAATGACAAACAATTAGCAGCGGACCAAGCTGTTCAGAGTCTTGCAGCAGGAGATGCCGATAATTTACATACAGTTATGATTCGAACATCAGAAGCTCAATTAACGCTAGATTTAGCCTTACAAATTAGAAATAAAGGTCTAGAAGCCTATAACGAAGTGAAGAATATGCAATTTTAATGAGTGATTAAGGGAGCTATAGCACTAATGGGAAACTTTCAAAATACAATGAATGGAATCAAAGCAGGTTGGGCAGGGTTGGGTAGGCAAAAGCGCAATAGTTTAGTCCTTTTGTTGATCCTGATTACAGCATCCGTAATAGGATTAACCTACTACACACAAAAAGTAGAATACGCGACCTTGTTTTCCAATTTAGAAGAAACAGATGCAGGAATAATTGTAAATGATTTGAAAACGAAAAAAGTGAAATACAAGTTAGAAGATAATGGAACGACTATTTTGGTTGATAAAAGCCAAGTAGACACGTACCGAATTGATTTAGCGGTTAACGATATGTTGCCACAAAACTCAACGGGCTTTGAAATTTTCGATACGACGAGTATGATGGCAACGGATGAAGATCGAAAAATTATGTACCAACGGGCGGTAACAGGTGAACTGGAACGGTCTATTTCAGCACTGGACGCAATTGAAACCGCTAAAGTCTTATTGTCGATGCCAAAAGAAAGCGTGTTTACGAGTCAAGAAGACCAAGCAAAAGCATCTGCGAGCGTTGTCTTAACGACAAGTAACGGTCAAATTCCAGATAATTCGGCTGTCCAAGGAATTGCCTCATTGATTGCTGGAGCAGTTGAAAATTTGCCGAAAGAAAACATCAAGATAGTTGATACAAAAGGCAACTTGTTAAGTGCAGCCTTAGAAGACGATAGCAGCTTAAATGCAACAGATATGGTGAGCAAATACCAAGCAATTAAAAATAGATACGAACAAGAACTAGAAGAAAAGTTAACAGAAACATTGGGTCCGATTTTTGGAGCAGAAAATGTCAATGTCGCTGTGAGTGCAGATTTGAACTTTGATTCAATTCAAAAAGAAAGGGTGACTTATTCAGATGAACCGGTCTTAAGAAGTGAAACGGTTTCTGCCAGTGGTGGAACCATTGATGTGGCTGGGGGAACAGGAATTGATAATGTCATCAATGAAATCGTTGAAGGCGATGGCGATGTAAGTTCTTCTTACGACCGAACAGCTAATTATGAGTTGGATACAGAAACCACTAGCACAGCTAAAGCACCAGGGTCACTCAATCAATTGTCGACTTCTATTATTTTGAATCAAACATTAAGTCAAGCAGAAGAAGAACAAGTGCAAGAAATAGTTAAAACAACAATTGGATTTGTCGAAGAACGAAATGATCAACTAACCGTTCAAGGGATGGAATTTGCAAAGCCAACAGAAGACATCGTGCCGACAACTCCTAAAGAGATTATTGGCAATACGATTAAAGAGACTTTGCTAAAAGATTGGCCTTATTTAGCGGGCGGTTTGGGAATACTCTTATTGCTAATCGTCCTATTAACGGTTTTGATGAAAAAATCAAAAAATAGAAACGATGATGAGTTTGATTTCGAAGAAGTCACGAATGATAAAGCAGATGGCACGTTGAATAACGAATTAGAAACAATCAGAATGCAGAAATTGAAAGAGAAACAAGACAAACTAGCAAAAAGAGAACGAATGGAAAAAAGTGATCGAGAAGCCGCAGAATTAACGGAAGAGTTGAATCAAGCCATGTCTGTTAAGGAAAAAGCAGCTAGGGAATACGCGAAAGAGAATCCAGAAGCTTCTGCAGATTTGATAAAAATTTGGATGAAAGATGAGTAGGTGGGTATTGTGCAAGAAATAGATGGCATAAAAAAATCTGCAATATTGTTGATTTCCTTAGGGTCTGAAACAGCAGCGAAAATCATGAAAACATTACCAGATAGTTACATTCAAAAAGTTAGTTACGAAATCGCTAATATCGATTATGTAAAGCCAGAAGAACGAGATGCGATTGTCAATGAATTTATCGAATTATCACAAGCCAGAGAATATATGATTGATGGCGGAATTGATTACGCTAAAAACTTATTGAATATGGCTATCGGCCCTCAAAGAGCAAAAGAAGTAATCGACATGTTAAATCAGATTCAATTACGTGAAAGACCGTTCAATATTGCTAGAAAAGCGGATCCACAGCAGTTAACGAACTTGTTGTTAAATGAACAGCCACAAACAGTTGCCTTGATTTTGTGTTACATGCAGCCCGATAAAGCGGCGTTGATTCTATCTCAATTCCCATTGCATCTGCAATCAGAGATTGCTGAAAGAATTGGGACCATCACGAGTACGTCACCGGCCATTATTGAAAAGATTGAAAAAGTCATTGAAAATAAATTTTCAAATTATATTGAAAATGACATGGAAGCTGTTGGCGGAGTGAAAACATTGGTTGAAATTCTTAACTCGGTTGGTCGAAGTACAGAGAAAAATATTATTGGTGTCTTAGAAGAAAAACAACCTGAATTGGCCGAAGAAATTAAAGCCAGCCTATTCACCTTTGAAGATATCACAACCCTTGAAAAAGGCGATGTTCAAAAAGTTCTTAGAGAAATCGATAATGATGACTTGGCATTGGCGCTTAAAGGTGGATCTGATGAAATCAAAGAATTTATTTTTGCTAATCTATCAGAACGGGCAAGCGAAACACTCAAAGAAGATCTGCAGTTCATGGGACCTTCTCGTCTATCGGCTGTAGAAGAAGCTCAACAACGAGTGGTTTCTGTTATCCGTATGTTGGATGAGAAAGGCGAAGTTTATTTGAGAAGAGGAGAACAAGATGCCATCATCTCATAATATTATTAAACGAGGGCATTCTTTTTCAGAAGAACAAACCTCATTGATTCAAACAAAATTAGCGGTTCAAAAAGTAACAATTGTTCCAAAAGAAACGCTTAGTGAAGTTCAAACGGGTGTTAACTATGAAGAATTAGCAACTGTTAAAGCAGAGGTATCGGCTGTAAAAGCTCAAAAAGAAAAGTTGATTAAAATAGCTGAAGCAGAAGCAGAAGCTTTAAAATCGGCCGCTATTGAAAAAGGATTCGTTGAAGGACAAACAACGGGCTATGAAGCAGGTTATTCAAGCGGTTACCTTGCGGGGATGCAAAAAGCAGAAGAAGAAAGCATTAAAATGAAAGAAAACGTCCAACAGATGCTGGTGGAAGCAGAAGCCTTTGTTGAAAAGTATTACAAAGAACAAAAAGAAGCTCTATTAGATCTGGCAGGACATATGGCAGAAACCATTGTCCATACAACAATCGATACTTCTTCAGAGCAAATAATGGACTTAGTCAAACCCGTTATCCATCGATTGAGACGTGAAAATCAGCTAATTACCTTATCTGTTCGACCTGAACAAAACCAACTAGTTAAAGAAGCAGTTAGTGAGTTAGAAAAAGAACATCCAGAGATTCGTTTTGCGGTACTAACAGACAATACCCTCGATAAAAATGGCTGTACGATTGAAAGTGCTCATGCGATTATTGACTTGCAAGTGCGAAAACAACTGGATGCGATGTTGGCCGAGATGAAAGAGATGGAGTGAAACAACCATGTTTAGCCTACCTTTTGAAGCGTATCACAACGAATTAAATAAAAAAAATTACCACTTAAAATTGGGTAAGGTTAGTCAGGTAACCGGTCTCATAATCAAAGTTGAAGGATTAGATGCCTTTGTTGGCGAAGTTTGCGAGATACGAATCAAGTCTTCTAGTCGAATTGCTTTGAGTGAAGTGGTGGGTTTCGTAGAAGAGACGGTCTTATTGATGCCACTGGATGAATTAGATGGGATTGGGCCAGGCTGTTTGGTACGGCCGACAGGCAAAAGATTGAAAGTCGAAATCAGTGAAAAACTGTTGGGCAATACGTTAGATGGGTTAGGCCGCCCAATGGATGAAAACCTGAAAGTAGACGGCGTATTTTATGACGTTAACCGAAGTTCACCGAATCCTTTCAAACGAAAAAAAATCCAAGATGTGATTCCGACAGGTATTAGAGCCATTGATGGTACGCTAACCGTTGGTGAAGGCCAACGCATGGGCATCTTTGCCGGTAGTGGCGTTGGAAAGAGTACCTTGTTGGGCATGATGGCTCGTTACATTGAAGCCGACATTATTGTGATTGGATTAATCGGAGAACGGGGTAGAGAAGTTCTTGAATTCATTGAAAAAGATCTTGGGGAAGAAGGGTACAAAAAATCGGTTGTCGTTTGTGCGACATCGGATATGCCACCTCTTGTTCGTTTGAAAGGCGCGTCAGTAGCGACGACGATTGCGGAATATTTTCGTGACCAAGGGAAAAAAGTGGTCTTAATGATGGATTCCGTTACGCGGGTTGCTATGGCCCAAAGAGAGATAGGACTAGCGACCGGTGAGCCACCAACAACTAAAGGGTATACTCCTTCCGTTTTTACAACGTTGCCAAAGTTAATGGAACGAAGTGGTATGTCAGAAACAGGATCGATTACCGCCTTTTATACCGTTCTTGTTGAAGGAGATGATATGAATGAGCCAATTGCCGATTCTGTACGTGGAATATTGGACGGACACATTGTCTTGTCACGTAAAATAGCTTCTGAGAATCATTACCCTGCAATCGATATCCAAAATAGTATTAGTCGTTTGATGAAGGATATCACAACAGAAAAACACTACTTAGCAGCCGGCAGATTAAAAGAAAATATGGCTGTGTATGCCGATTCGAAGGATTTAATTGATGTTGGGGCGTATCGAACAGGAAGCAATCCTTCAGTAGACAGAGCGGTTCAATTAAATAGCCCGATAAAGAATTTCTTAAAACAAAAAGTGGATGATGAAATCGCATTTGAAGATGTAGTGGCATCATTAGATACCTTATTCAAAACGTCCCAAGTGAGCGGATAACCAATCAATCGGATAAACAAAGTAAGAGAGGTGTAAGTATTGAGTAAATTCAAGTTTTCAATGGAGAAAGTTTTGGATTGGCGTTCGGATACAGAAGAAACGAAGAAAAAAAATCTTGGAGATGCCGAGAGAGAAAAAGTTCAACAAGATTCTCTGCTAAAAGATATGATTCAAGAAAACATTAAGATAAAAAATGAAAGTTTAACCACAACTCGTATCGATATTTTACGTCGTCAAAACATGTATAAAGTGATGCTAGATGAAAGAATCATCCAGCAAAAAAACCAAGTGGAAATCGCAATAAAATCAGTTGAAACAGCTCGCTTAGAGTTAATGGAGGCCCACAAAGAAAAAAAGGTCATGGAAAAGTTGAAAGAAAAAGAATTCAACTTGTTAGCAAGTCAAGAAAAAAGTGAAGAACAAAAGCAATTGGATGAGATGGCTACTTTGAGTTATGGAAGAAGTTACTATTAAGTCGTGTCTAATTTAGTTGTAGAGTAATGGATAAATATACATAAAAAAACCAAATGAAAAGAGAAGGAAGGAGGAAGCCAGTTGGATCATCCGCTCATTCAATCATTAAAAGCGATGGATACTCATCCTGGGGATAAGAGTATAAAAAAAGAGCCTGTTTCTAAAGAGCAGTTTCAAACTCATTTATCTAAGGAAACTAAAAAGCAACTAGCAGAAAAAGAAACAAAGCTGACACCTAAAAAAAATGAAGAAAAAGACCAAAAAAATTTATCAGAAAAAGAAAAAGAAAAAGAATCAGTAATGGATGGTCTATTCTCAAGTTCCATTCTGACTGTTCAAAGCGGATTGTCTAAATCTTTAAAACTAAGCATACCTGAAGTGAAAGTAGAAATAATACAAGACATAACTAAGGGATACATAAAACCGACAGACGAGATTGCGATAGAAAAGGGACGGGAAGAAACCCTACCCGTTCAAAAACAAAATCAAAAACAAGTAATGGAACTGAACAAGCCGCCAATAGACCATACTGTAGAAAAAACCCCAACCCTTTCATTTGAAGAAGAAACAACTAATAAGATAAACGACAATAAGATAAACGACAATACGATAAACGAAAACAAAACAACTAGCACACAGACGAATCCAAACAGTTCTTTAGTAGCAACTGAGAGTGGAAAAGAAGCCTCCCTTCAACTAGTGGGAGAAGAAGGTGTTTCAAATAAAGGTACGGCTGAAGTAAATGCCACGAAAGAAGACTTAAATACCAAGGTGTTTGAAACCTTGACCAGCCCACGTTTATTAACAAAGGATTGGACTCAAGTCAAAAAGCCAATTGAAGCAGAAAAAGATGTTGAGATAGAACAGGTGCTATCTAGTGAGGCAAAGGATTCCAAGAAAACAGCCAATCAACTCGAAAGCGAGTCAGTTGTTATAAATAAGAATACCGCGATAGGAAATGAGAAAAGGGTATCAACAATCGGTGTTAATGAAAAAGAACAACTCATAGTCAAAAATGAGGACATGGACTCTAACGTTAAAATAGATACAGCAGTCGCTGTTCAAAAAAATACGAGTGAGCCCATTGTGACAAAGAGTAACAACCAAGACACCATAAGGCAAAAAGTCACATATGAAGTCAATCAACTTATTTCAAAAGAAATAGAGCAGGTTCAAACAAAAGGGCAATCCAGTGCTAAAGTGACACTTTCACCAGCGGGGATGGGGGATATTTCCATTTCTTTGGAATTAAAAGATCATGTGCTATCCACAAAAATCATTGTGGATAATATAAAAATCCAAGAACTACTAACTGGTGGTGTACCAAAATTATCTGATAATCTCAATCGACACGCCATCCAAATCGGCGAAGTAACCATTCAATTAGCGACGTCAGAACAAAATGACTCTCGTTTTGAGCAAAGACAACACAAAAAAGGGCAACAAACAAAAAGAAATATAACTAGGGGATCGTTTGCTGAAAGTGCGCCAATCAAAACAGCATCAGAAACAAATGGAAAAACAGGACGGTTGAGTATTTTAGTTTAGATAGATGAAGGAGGAAAGAAAAGGTGGATATTCCAAGTGATTTTCATATTGGTTCAGTGAAAAGCTTAGAACCAACTAAAAGTAAAGGCAATGAAATTACAACAGATGATTTTTTACAAATCATGGCCGCAACAATGAAAATGCCTGCTATGCCAGGTGGAAGTGAAGGTGGCGGTGGTAGTGGGGAAACAGACCAGCTAACCCAACTAGCGACATTTAATATGCTAGATCAACTATCTCAAATTTCGGAGAAAATGAATTCTAGTTTATTAATGAGTCAACAACAACAAGCCTTTAATTTGATGGGTAAAGAAGTAAAAGTGTTGGATGGAGAAGTTTTTGCAACGGGAGTGGTTGAAAAAGTCCGGTTTGATCAAGGATATGCAACCATTCAAGTCAATGGCAAAAATTTCTATTTGAATGATATTTTAGAAGCAAGCAATAAAGCATAAAGATAAGAACGTTTAACCAACAACTAAACAGATAGAGGCTAAAATGCCTAGAATCCGTAAAATGATTAAACGGATTAATTGAATGGAGGAAGCAACATGTTAAAATCTTTGTATTCAGGTGTTACTGGAATGAAAAATATCCAAACTAAAATGGACGTTATTTCGAATAATATTGCCAATGTTAATACGACTTCTTTTAAAACGGGTAGAGTTCGTTTTGAAGACATGATTAGTCAAACCAACGCTAGAGCTCAGACTGGAACAAATGCACAACAAGTAGGACTTGGCGTGCAAGTTGGCGCAATCGATACCGTTATGTCTGGTGGCTCATTGCAATCAACCGGTAGACCGTTGGACTTTGCGATTGAAAATGGCGATAATTCATTCTTTACTGTTAACGATGGCAAAGAAACTTTTTATACTCGTGATGGTGGTTTCTACCAAGATAATACCGGCAACTTGGTAACAAGTAGTGGGTTAAATATTATGGGATATGTCGCGGGAACGCCTGTTGCAAATGTGGGTGAGATCACAATGGATAAATTCGGTGCAACACCAAGTGCTATTGTTATCAAGCAGACTTTGCCTATTGATGGAAAAAACATCAGTTTACAAGATTACACCATCGATAAAGATGGTTACATTGTAGGAACATACAGCAATGAGAAATCTTATGTGTTAGGTCGTGTTGCTTTAACTAGTTTTTCAAATCCAGATGGACTAGAAAAACAAGGCGCGAACCTTTATGCGGAGTCAGCTAACTCAGGTGCTGCAGCGTTAGGTAACCCATCAGATCCAGGATATGGTTCTGTTCGTTCAGGATTTTTAGAAATGTCGAACGTCGATTTAGCCAATGAATTTACGGACATGATTGTGACAAGTAGAGCGTATCAAGCGAATTCAAGAAGCATTACCGTATCAGATACCATGCTAGAAGAATTGATTAACCTGAAGAGATAATCAATTAAAACTAATTTATCTCGAACAATTTTATTAGATTGTTCGAGTATCTGTTTTTTATTTACAGCAATAGAAATGAGGATAATAGATGATTGCTTTAACAGATATCTCAGGGAGAGAATTTTACTTAAATTGTGAATTAATCTATAGAATAGACCGTTCTTTCGATACAATTATCACTTTAACAGATGGAAAAAAACTGAGGGTTATAGAAAAAGAACCCGAAATTGTAGAAAAGGTAATTGCTTTTAAAAGAAAAATATATAACGGTTTTTCAGAGGGGGAACAATGAAAAAAAATATCGTACCAATAATCGGTTTTATCCTAGGGGTAGGTTTAATCGTCTGGTCCATTACTTCTTCGGGAAATATAAACAGTTTTCTAGACGCTCCGTCACTGATTATTACACTAGGTGGGTCATTTAGTGCCTTACTGATTAGTTACCCGTTAAAAACCTTGAAAAAAATTCCATCTGTTCTTAAAAACTTATTCATGAATCCTAACAAAGACTATGCAAAATTAATCGAAGTATTTTCTGATTATGCTAGAAAAGCTAGAAGCCAAGGCATTTTATCTATTGAGAGTGATTTAAAAGAGGAAGACAATGAATTAGTTGTTTCTGGTTTACAAATGGTTATCGATGGAATGGATCCAGAAAACATTCAAGAAATAATGGATATAAAAATAGATAATATTGAAAAGAGACACCGAGAAGGACAAGAGATTTTCTTTAAATGGGGAGAATTAGCTCCTGCTTTTGGGATGATTGGAACACTAATCGGACTAATTATTATGCTGGGTGAATTGGATGATCCAAGTGCTATTGGTGTAGGGATGGCAACAGCATTACTGACGACTCTTTATGGTAGTTTTATGGCTAATCTAGTGTTTTTACCGGTAGCCACTAACTTGAAATTGCAAACAGATAATGAAATGCAAATGTGTGAGATGATTATAGAGGGGATATTAGCGATTCAAGCAGGTCAAAATCCACGAATCATTGAGCAAAAATTAAAGAGTTATTTACCCGACGATCATCAAGAAGAGGTCTTAGAAAAATCTGGACAACTTCAGCGTGAGGAGCAGTAAAAATGGCGAGAAGAAAAAAAGCAGAACAGAAGGCCGAAAGTTCAGGTGGATGGATTGTAACCTATTCCGATTTGATGTCACTATTGCTGACTTTTTTTATCTTATTGTATTCGATGTCAAGTGTCAGTCAAGTGAAGTTTATGGAAGCTTCTCAATCGCTTCAAATGGCATTGAATGGAAAAAGTGGCGGCTCAACTATTTTAAATGAGACGACTTCAATTGTAAAAGAGCCACCAGCTTCTCCGACAGAAGAAGTCATCAATCCTGAAATAAAAGAATTATATGAAAAAGTAACCAATTATGTAGAAGAAAATGATATGACCTCGAAAGTATCGGTTGAAATGGACAAAGATGGCGTTTATGTTGATATTCAAGAGTCCGTTTTGTTTGATTCAGGGAGCGCAGATATTTCTGAACCCGGGAAAAACACCTTGCGTATATTAGCTGAGTTAGTGAATTCATTGAAAAATGACATAGTCGTAGAAGGCTACACGGATGATGTACCGATTAAAAATGCAAATTTTTCTAACAATTGGGAATTATCATCAGGCCGGGCCATATCAGTTTTACGCTATCTAAGTGAAAAAGAAGAGGTTGATCCTCATCGTTTATCGGCTAAAGGATATGGAGAATACAATCCAAATGTACCGAACAACACAGACGAGAATAGAGCGGTGAATAGAAGAGTAAATATGGTCATTGTTTACGATAGTCAGGAGGCAAAGCGATAAATGCAAAATAAATCATCTGAGAAAAAGAATGATGGTAATGAAAATAAAAAGAAAAAAAGATGGTTAGTTCCTATGATTATTATTGTTGTCACCTTAATTATTGGTGGCATCGTTAGTTTTGGTTTTACTTCAGGAAAAGCACAAGCTTTTGTTGAGAACTTAAAAGAAGAAAAAGAAGTAGAAATAACCGTGCCATTGGAAGAGTTTTTAATTAATTTAACTCCAGAAACAGGAAAAAAAGAACAGTTTTTAAAAATTGAATTATCAGTTTATAGCAGCGAGAAAGACTCACAAGAAGTGATTGATACTAAGATACCTCAAATCAGAAATGCCGTTATTAATGTATTAAGAAAACAAACGGCTGACACCGTTTTTGGAGAGGATCAAGAATTAATCGCTCTTAAGCAAGAATTGATTAGTCAGATAAATAAAGCACTGGGTAAACCTGTCATCAGTGACATATTTATTACGAATATTATCATGCAATAAAGAAAGTGAAAGGAAGCTGAAACATGGGATTGGGTGTAGGTTTAGGGTATGTGGTGAAAAGTATCTTTGCTTTAGTGGTGATTATTTTTATAGCCAACTATAGTCTGAAATATTTAAATACTTTTATGACAAAAAAAGGAAAAGCAATTCGTATTATTGAACGGACGTCAATCAATAAAAGCTCATCAATTTGTATCGTAGAAATAGCGGGTACGTATTATGTTATGAGCTTCACGGATACGCGTAATGAAATCCTTAGAGAATTGACAGAACTTGAAAAAGAAGCTGTTATCAAATCTCAAGAAATAGCTGAAAGTAACCAAGAATACCCTGATTTACTTAAGAGTAAACCTGTCCAAATAATGAAACAGCTTCAAACCCGGTACCAAAATTTTTATGAAAAGAGGAAATAAACTTGAAAAAAAAAGTGCTATTCAGTTTGTGCTTTGTCCTCTTTTTGGTTATCTTTAGTTTTCCACAAACTGTTTCAGCTGAGGGGCTCATTGATGGGTTGACTAATGCGATTGAAAACCAATCTGATGGAACATCAGATGTTGTTAAGTTATATGTGCTAATGGGTCTTCTTAGTTTGGCACCAACCTTTCTCATTTTAACAACGAGTTTCACACGAATTATTGTCGTTTTGTCCTTTGTAAGAAGTTCGTTAGGGACACAACAAAATCCGCCTAATTTAGTCTTAACAGGGATTGCTCTATTTTTGACATTTTTTATTATGCAGCCCATCTATTCCGAAGTATCAAATGAAGCATTAACACCTTACTTGAATGAAGACATATCCGGACAAGAAGCGTTTAAAAAAGCAGAAGTCCCGTTAAAAGAATTTATGTACAGACAAACAAGAGATGAAGATATCAAACTATTTTTAGATATTTCTGAAACCAAAAAACCAGAAGATTTAAACGAATTGCCTTTAACAATTGTGATTCCAGCCTTTGCTATCAGTGAATTGCGGACAGCTTTCAGTATCGGATTTTTAATTTTCATTCCTTTTTTAGTCATTGATATTGTTGTAGCGAGCATATTAATGTCGATGGGGATGTTTATGCTATCCCCAGTTATGATTTCGATGCCGTTTAAGCTTTTATTGTTCGTAATGGTTGACGGTTGGTATTTAGTCATCGAATCACTAGTTACAGGTTTTCAATAGGGGTGTAAAATGACAATAGTAAAAGTTTTAGATATTATCAGAGAAGCATTTATGACGATGATTGTTGTAGCTGGTCCAATATTGATCATTGCTCTTGTAGTGGGATTGTTGATTAGTATCTTACAAGCAACGACACAATTACAGGAACAGACGCTAAGTTTTGTTCCAAAAATTTTGGCTGTCGTGCTTTCGTTAATTGTTTTTGGTAACTTTATGTTAAATGCTTTGATTGGGTTTACCCAAAAAATATTCGAAATGATTGCAATGCTGTGATTGAGGAAATAACAGATCTTCAAATTCAAACAGCGCTATTGATTCTGATGAGAATATCAGCATTTTTCGTCATTAGTCCAGGATTTTCGATGAAAGGACTGCCAAACTTAGTTAAAATTGGCTTATCTGCTGGACTAACCATTGCAGCGTATCCAGTGACCGCAGCGTTAACATCAGAAGTATCGTTACAAATCTTTGCTCTATTAGCAATGAAAGAAGTCGTATTAGGTTTAGCTATCGGGTTTGTTACAAAATTAATTTTTGCTACTATTGAAATGGCTGGAAACTTTGTCGACTTTCAAGTTGGCTTTCAAATGGGAGCTGTATTTGACCCAGCTTTAGGCGTGAGTGCTTCTTATTATGGGAAAATCTATTACTGGCTGTCGATTTGTATCTTCTTTATCACTGATTTACATCACTTGGTATTAAAAACGGTGATAAAAACATTTCAGTACGTTCCGATAGAAAGCACGAATCTGGGAGGATTTGGTGTTGAAGGCATGGTGAAATTGTATGCGATCGTTTTTGAATCAGCTTTAAACTTGGCAGCACCGATGATTATTGTGGCACTGTTTACAGAGGTTGTATTAGGTTTGATTTCTCGAACTGTTCCTCAAATTAATGTTTTGATTTTAGGAATGCCTCTAAAAATTATATCCAGTTTCCTCTTTATTTTATTGTTATTGCCAACTTTATTAAACAATATTCAAACGACGTTGCCAATGATGATCAAATACATCAATGAATTTATCCAGTCGTTGCCGACAACGTGAGGTGAGAAAAGATGGCAGAAAAAGATGGCAAAACAGAAAAACCTAGTCCTAAGAAGATAAAAGATTCGAGAAAAAAAGGACAAATTGCAAAAAGCCAAGATTTAACTTCTGCTGTCACCTTTATTGTTTTTGTCGGATCTTCGGCGTTTTTAGGACCGTACATATTAAAGCAAGGATTTTTATACTTAAGGGCTTATTTTTCAGAGGGACTCATAGTAGGCGGTTTGGAAAATGATTTAGGCAATATCGGCATGAAGGCGATTGTATTTATTCTAGTATTGGCGGGACCTTTCTTAGCGATTGGGTTCGTTGCCTCACTTATTGCCAGTATGCTACAAACGGGTTTTCTTTTTTCTGCTGAAGCGATAAAGTTCGACATCAAGAAAATAAATCCAGTCAGTGGCTTTAAAAACATGTTTAGTAAAAAAACGATGTTTACCTTATTAAAAAATATTATGAAACTAGGATTAGTTTTTTTTATGGCCTACTTGATGATTTCGTCATCCATTAATCACCTTGTTAATGCAGGTAATATTGGCACGCGAAAGTTATTTTTTCTAGTTATGGAACTAGTGAAAAGTTTAGGTGTTCAATTAGGGATTGTTTTATTGGTGTTAGGTATCGCAGATTATATTTATCAAGTCTATGATTACCGTAACGGATTGAAAATGTCTAAACAAGATTTGAAAGATGAGTACAAGCAAAGTGAAGGAGACCCGCAAATTAAAGGCAAACGTAAGCAATTCCATAGACAAATGACTAGTGGGATGTTGGCAGATGTGGAAACAGCCACAGCAGTCATCACCAACCCCACTCATCTAGCTATTGCCATTCGTTATGACAAAAGTCAAGATGAAGTTCCAATCATTGTTGCTAAAGGAGCCGACTATCAAGCGGCTAAGATAAGAGAGCGGGCAAAAGAATCACAGGTTCCGATAATAGAAAATAAACCAGTCGCTAGAGCGATGTATCAATCAATCGAAGTGGGGCAACCTGTTCCAGTCGATATGTACCAAGCAATTGCTGAAATTTTGGCATTGGTTTATCAGATGGAAGAAATAAACAAGCATAAAATTTAAATGTGTTTTAAAGGATGAGGGGTCGAAGAAATGTTAACTGCTTTTATGGGGAAATTTGAAAAACTAACCAATTCATTGGATGTATTAATAGCCTTTTTTGTAGTAGCTATTTTAGGGATGATCATTATTCCATTACCACCTATCCTGTTGGATTTTATGTTAGTGGTCAACATTGCTTTATCCATTACTATTTTGCTGTTGACTCTTTTTTCTAAAAGCGTATTAGAATTTTCATCATTTCCAACCTTATTACTCATTACGACCATGTTCAGATTAGCGTTAAATATTTCTTCTACGCGTCTGATTTTGACAGTCGGTGAAGCGGGAGCAGTTATTGATACATTTGCTAATTTCGTAGCAGGAAACAATGTGGTAGTCGGGGCGGTTATCTTTATCATCATCGTCATCATTCAATTAATGGTCGTGACTAACGGTGCCAGCCGAGTTTCAGAAGTCTCCGCACGATTTACGTTAGATGCTATGCCAGGAAAACAAATGTCTATTGATGCCGATTTAAACTCTGGCTTAATCAATGAAGACACAGCTAAAAAACGACGGTCAGATTTAGAACGAGAAACACAATTCTTTGGCGCAATGGACGGAGCGAGTAAGTTTGTTAAGGGTGATGCCATAGCGGGTATTATCATTACGGTTATCAACTTGATTGGTGGAATTGTCATCCATACCGTTCAAAGCGATATGGGTGTTTTGGAAGCCTTGAACCAGTTTGGGAAACTAACCATTGGTGATGGCTTAGTCAGTCAGATTCCTTCTTTATTAATTTCTGTTGCGTCAGGGATATTGGTTACCCGTTCAGGAAGTAATACAGGCTTTGGTAGTGTAGTAGGAAAAGAATTATTTAGTTCACCGAAAGTGATGTTGATGTTATCGTCTATTTTGATTATGTTTGCCATTATTCCTGGTTTTCCGACAATCCCATTTTTATTATTAGGATTAGCAGCGGGTGTTAGCGGCTACTTGACAATGGAAAATGAAAAAAATCAACAAACCGAAGACCAAGAAGACGAAATAAAAAGTCAAGCGGCCTTACGTACGAGACAAGAAAGAACTGAAGAAGAATCCATCACTTCTTTTCAAGTGGACCCGATTTCAGTTGAGATTGGTTATGGGTTGATTCCAATTGCAGATGATGCGCAAGACAATAACTTGATGGACCACATTTCTAACATCCGCAAACAAAGTGCTCAAGAACTAGGGATTCTCCTTAGTCCAATCCGCATTCGAGATAATCTGCAACTAAAAGCAAATGATTACTTGATTAAAATCAAAGGAAACACAGTAGCCAAAGGAGAATTGTTCTTAGATAAATTCTTAATAGTTGATCCAGGCGAAACTGATTTTGATTTTGATGGCATTCCAACCAAAGAACCAGCTTTTGGCTTAGATGCGATGTGGGTAAACGAGTCGGATAAAGAAGCCGCAGACTTAAGAGGCTACACCGTCGTTGAACCATTAACAGTATTGGTTACACACTTGAAAGAAACACTCTACAAGTCAAGTTATGAATTGTTAGGCAGACAAGAAGTCAAACAATTATTAGAAGGCATTAAAGATAAATATGGGGTCGTTATTGATGAGTTAATTCCAGATATTTTGCGCCTTGGCGAAGTTCAAAAAGTCTTGCAAAACTTATTGAAAGAAAAGATCCCTATCAATGATTTAGTGACCATCTTAGAAACATTAGCAGACTATGGCAATACAACCAAAGAAGCAGAGTTGCTAACAGAACACGTGCGGCAATCATTGAATAGAACAGTCGTTAAACCTCACCTAGATGAAAATGGTACACTGCAAGTCGTTACGATCCTGCCAGACACAGAAGAAATGATTAGTCGCAGCATCCAAAAATCTTCTGCTGGATCGATTCCAGTCCTTCAACCAGATATGGTGACGAAATTATTTGATAGTATTACAGCGACCCATAATCAGTTGGTTATGAGAGGGACTCCGCATGTTTTATTGTCCTCACCTAAAATCAGACCGGCTATGAAAAACTTAATTTCATACAATTTTCCTGATTTAGCTGTCTTATCTTTAAATGAAGTTCCTAATGATGTGGTCATTGAGACCGTTGGAATGATTGAAAGCCAATAAACAGTCTATAAAAGAATCGCTCCATCAAATTTTCTGAATGAGGAGGAAAGCAGATGTATTATGAAAATAACCGAGAAAAAGAAATCATAAAATACCTGCCCTTAGTTGAAAAGGTGGTGAATGGGCTGACTATCAAACGCAGTGATTATGATCGAAGTGATTTATACAACATCGGTGTGATTGGTTTGATGGATGCTCTTGAAAAGTTTGATAAAACAAAAAAGGTGCCATTTGAAGGGTATGCTTACATCAGAATCAAAGGAACCATTATTGATGAAGTTAGAAAAACAGCACCTGTCTCGCGAACAAGACTGACCAGATTAAACGAGTATTACCGTGCGAAAGAAAAACTTGAAAAATCCATGATGCGAACACCGACAGAATTAGAAGTTTGTCAGGAATTAGACATCAATGAAAAGCAATTGTCTAAAATACACGAAACGGTTCATCAATTAGCGTCTGTATCTTTAGAAAAAACGATGTTTAGCGATGATGGCAATGAGAATGAACTGATCAATTTTTTAGAAGACAAACAAGTAATGGATACCCAAGAAGTATTAACCAATAAAGAACGCCAAGGATTGCTGACGGAGCATATCGGTCAGTTAGCTGAAAGAGAACAGATGATTTTGAATATGTACTATGTTGATGAATTATCATTGAAACAAATCGCGTACGTTTTTGATATATCCGTTCCACGCGTTTCACAAATTCATGGAAAAATAATAGTGAAACTAAGAGAGTCAATGAGGAGAGAATACGATGATTAGAAGTATCGATACGCTTAGCCGAAATTTTAATATCTTGCAAAAAAGACAAGAAAATATCAGTGCGAATGTTGCCAATATTAACACCGCAGGATATAAATCACAGGAATTAATCCAAAGTACGCTTGCTTCTAAGACAATGGTCAATCATCTAGGCGGACCTCAACTGGATCAGCAACAAAAACTAGGTGGGTTTACTTTCGGAAATCAACTGGATGAAGTCTACAAGAATTTTGAACCAGGTGCATTGAAAGGAACTTCTTCGCAAACAGATTTCGCTTTAAGTGGCAATGGATTTTTTACATTAGCTGGTGATGATGGCCAGACGTATTACACAAAAAATGGCCAATTTTTAGCAAACGAGAATGGCGAACTCGTTAATCAAGATGGGCACCGGGTGATGGGCAAAGATGCAAGTGGTCAACCAACACCTATCCAGATGAATGCAACGGACTTTTCAGTAGATAGTTCTGGCATGATTAATGGAACAGGTCTACAACTGATGTTAACAGAATTTGAAAACCCAGCAGCTTTAACGAGCATGGGTGGAACATTGTATACAGGACAAGGCGGAGCAGTGATGAATGGCGAGGGAACGGTTTATCAAGGAATGATTGAGACGTCAAATGTTAAAACGGTTGATGAAATCACCAATTTAATGCTTGTTTCCAGAGAATTTGGAGCTAATCAGAAAGCGTTAAGTGCAGCGGATGAAACCTTGAAAAAAGCCGTTAATGAAATTGGAAGAGTCTAGGAGGAATAAGAAGTGAGTATACCGTTAAGTATCAGTAAAAGTGGGTTAAATGCCATTCAAACATCGATGGATGCTTTATCAAATGATATAGCTAACGTCAATACAACAGGCTACAAATCAAAAAATATTCGCTTCAATGAGTTATTGAAAAATGATCTGAAAAGTGGAAATATTCTTTTATCAGATCAAACGCAAAATAGTGGCATCAATAGAGGCACAAAAAGTGCGTATACTACCATGAATCATACACAAGGCCCTCTTGTTTCGGATGCTAACCCGTATCATTTAGCGATTGAAGGAAATGGATTTTTTGGCGTAACGGATGCCAATAATCAATTTTATTTGACTCGTGATGGCGCTTTTCAATTAAATGGAGATAAATCGATTACAAATAGCAATGGCGATCGTTTAGCGATTGAAGCAGCTATTCCAGTTGAACAATGGCCTGAAGGGGACGTCAGTATCGATGAAAATGGCGATGTTCGCATTCAAACAGTCAATGAAAATACACTAGTCGGAAAAATTCCTTTATTTAATCCAGCCAACACAGACGCGTTGGTTTCAGTAGGTGAAAATAACTTTACATACAATGGAGATTTTTCTGAACAAGACGGCTCTATCCAACAGTATTACTTAGAGGGTTCAAACACTGATTTAGCTACAGCTATTACAGATATGATGCTAGCTCAACGGTCTTATTCTTTAAACATGAAAGTTGCACAAGGAACAGATGAAATGATGTCGGTCATCAACCAATTCAAACAATAGGCTGAGATAAACGGCTTTAATAGAATCAACTAAAATAATGGAATAAGCATAATAGTATTTTCTTATCACAATTCCCTTTTGGCAAATGCATTTATGATCGTAGGTTGACTCAAAAATGGGTCAGGAAAGAATTTGAGGATAGCATAGGTGATGAAACATGATTAAGTTGGAAAATGTAGAAAAAACCTATCCTAAAGGAGTAAAAGCACTCCGGGATATATCGGTAACGATTGAAGATGGAGAATTTGTTTATGTCATTGGAGCAAGCGGCTCTGGAAAATCTACTTTTGCAAAACTGCTTATCCGAGAAGAGAAAATGACTAAAGGGAAGATGATTGTTTGTGGATACGATTTAGCAAAAATAAAGAGTAAAGATATCCCTAAACTAAGACGCCAAATTGGAGTGGTTTTCCAAGATTATAAATTATTAGAAAATCGCACAGTCTTTGAGAATATTTCTTATGCGTTAGAAGTAATTGGAACAAATCAAGAAGAAATAAAATCTCGTGTAATGGAAGCGTTAATTCAAGTTGAACTTGAAGACAAGGCCGACCAAAAACCGACAGAATTATCAGGAGGCGAACAACAAAGAGTGGGAATTGCTCGTGCCATTGTTAATAAACCAAAAATTCTTATTGCAGATGAGCCAACCGGAAATTTAGATCCTAAGACTTCTCTAGAAATTATGCGGTTGTTTTATCGTATTAATCTAACCGGTACGACCATCATCATGGTTACTCATAATCGCACTATTGTTAACAAAGTACATAATCGTGTAATCGAAATTAAGAATGGTGCGCTTGTTGGGGATAAGTGTAAAAATAATGGGAGCTTGCAATACGACTATAGTTCAGGGGATTATATCCTTATTTGAAATTTGATTATATACCTAAATGATGCTGAGACAATAGTCTTGGCTTTTTTTGATATCGTGGATTGTAAGATTAAGCTATACAAATAAAAAAGCCATTCGTGATACACTCTAATTGTATTTCCAACCATAGAAAACAAGGAGTGATCACAAATGACCTATACCCATATTACCATGGATGA
>Ga0163216_100328_pt1 | contig 90880 bp, 90 predicted proteins | sample SynspAceP_FD_167610 | JGI IMG/M metagenome (GOLD analysis project Ga0163216, IMG submission 167610) | Saline lake microbial communities from Ace Lake in Antarctica - Synechococcus sp. Ace-P (Illumina Assembly) | ecosystem: Environmental > Aquatic > Non-marine Saline and Alkaline > Saline ... | reverse complement strand
TTCACAAAGCGCTCGTCTTTGTGTAGGTTCCGGCCAAATTTCAGGCCCGCGCATTATGCGCCGCCTTTTTTTGAAAGAAAGACAGACACTGAATGGCGAAAGAAGAAATCCTAGAATTCCCGGGCGTGGTCTCCGAACTGCTGCCGAACGCAACTTTCCGGGTGAAGCTCGAAAACGAACATGAGATCATCGCGCACACTGCAGGCCGCATGCGCAAGAACCGTATCCGCGTGCTTGCCGGCGACAAGGTGCTGGTCGAGATGACCCCTTACGATCTGACGAAGGGCCGTATCACCTATCGCTTCAAGTAAGCGCTAGGTGTGACGCCATCCCATGGCACGATCGCAAAAACTGATCCTCGCTTCCGGTTCCCCACGCAGGCTTGAGCTGCTCGATCAGGCCGGCATCGCCCCTGACCGGCTGATGCCGATGGATCTTGACGAGACCCCGCAACGTTCCGAACATCCGCGCTCGCTCGCACGGCGGCTGTCGCGTGAGAAGGCGGAAGCCGCACTGGCCCAGACCCGGATCGATCCGGCCTGGAAGGATGCCCACATTCTGGCCGCCGACACGGTGGTTTCCGTAGGTCGCCGCATCTTGCCCAAGGCCGAACAGATCGACGAGGCGTCCAACGCGCTCTATCTGCTGTCGGGCCGCAATCATCGGGTTTTCACCGGCATCTGCCTGGTCACGCCCGATCACACTATCCGCCAGAAAATTGTCGAGACAAGGGTGCGCTTCAAACGCCTGTCCAACGTCGAGATTGAAAGCTATCTCGCATCAGGTGAATGGCGCGGCAAGGCCGGTGGCTACGCCATCCAGGGCCTGGCCGGAACCTTCGTAGTCAAGCTTGTCGGCTCCTACACCAATGTCGTCGGCCTGCCGCTCTATGAGACCGTTGGCCTGCTGACCGGCGAAGGCTATGATGTCCACTTCAAATGGCTCGAAGGTTGAAGCTATGTCGGACTCCAATGTGACCCCGTTGCGCAAGGCGCAGCCATGTCCGGAATGCGGCCGTGCGTCGACGCGCGACAGCTATCCGTTTTGCTCCGAGCGCTGCCGCGCGGTTGACCTCAACCGCTGGCTGGTCGGCGGCTATGCCATCCCGGTGACTGAAGTCGAGGACAATCAGGACGAGGATTTCGACGACCGCGGCTGAGGCGGCAGTTCGGCCCGGTGTGACGATCGGCATAACTCTGCAAGGGCCAGATTTTTTGGCCTTGATCAACGCTGAAAAGGCGCCGGGTAAACAGCCAAGGGGATGCAGACGCCGGGTTTCTTCATCAGTCGAAAAAAAACAACAAAAAGGGTGCTGGACAGTGCCTTTCAAGATGGTATAACGCGCTCGCTTTCGGTGTTGGAAAACTCCTTTGCCGACAAGCTGCTGGTCCTGTCCTTCGGGCACACGGACCAGATGCCCGGATAGCTCAGTTGGTAGAGCAGCGGATTGAAAATCCGCGTGTCGGTGGTTCAAATCCGCCTCCGGGCACCACTTTAACCCTTTGGGTTTGTTGGGTGATTTCGTTTTTTGCATCTTCTCGGCTTTCATCGGTTTGACACTTTTTTCAGTCGGGTTTGACATTTTTCGTTCGGCGCCTGTTCACCTCGGCATCAAAATCGGCCACGGTCGCCGCGTTCTGCTTCGACATGTCGGCGCGTCGTGAATAGTGTTTTGCCATCGCTTCCGTTTTTTGCCCGAGCATGCCCGCGATGGTGCCGTAGTCTTTCCCCATCTCCCGCAGGATCGTCGCCACCGTGTGCCGCAAGCCCTTGAGCGTCAGGCCCGGCTGCACTTGTCCTGAAACCTCAAGTCGCTGCCTGACAGGACGCCAGGAAGCCCTGAAGCCTGACACGGTCCACGGTCGGCCACGGCTGTTTGCGCACAGCGTGATGGCATCGTGAACAGGTGCCCTCGCCAGATCCTCAATCAGGGGCGCGGGCAGGGGAAACCAGACCGGCACAGCGGTTTTTCCGCGCGCGGTGTTGATCCGGCCATCGGCAATGGCCGTGCGAGGCAGATGGACAGCGTCTTGAGGATCGAGGCCGCAATACATCATCAAGGAAACCGGAAGCCGCATATGCGCAGGAAGCGAGGCCATGACGGCTTCACGCTCGGCATCGGTCCAGGGCCTGTTCGCTTCGGGCGAACCCTTTCTGCGGCGAATTCCCTTGATGCCCTCAGCTGGATTAGACTTGATGAATCCGCGCTCCTTCCCCCAGGCGAAGGTGAGCGACAGCACAGCCTTTACATAGTTACCAAACCGCCGCCCACGCGCCTCAGCGGCCTTGTCGCGGATCTTTACCACCAGCGGCGGGGTGAAGCGTGCCAGCGGCGTGTCCCGGATTGGATAGAGGTAATCGAAGCACTTTTGATAGTCGGCGCGGGTGCGTGGTGCCAGGTCTGTCCAGGACAAATTCTTCTGAGAGCGAAAGCGTGCGATCAGGCCGCCGAGCGTGCCGGGTTTCGGCTCGTCAATCTTGGTCGCCACCAAGATCCGCTCGCACTCAGCGTAGAACCCAAGCGTGTAAAGCGGGAAAGCGTCGAGATCGATCATGCGCCCCGATTTGCGGTGCCGGCAGCGCCATTTGAAAGGCGGCTTTTTGTCCTGCCAGACATCGAAACCTCGCGGCTTCCGGTCTCGATCAACTCCGGTCATCTATCCCAGCCTCCCCAGGATTTCCTCGTCGGCGTCATTGCCTGATTTTAGGCTATCGAGCCATGCGTCAAGATCCTGAATATCGTAGAGCTTCGACCCGCCCGGCATGGCGACCGGTGCCACGCGGCATTCATGCGGGAAGCGCTTGACTGTGATCCCGCAATAATTCGCTGCCTCGTTAGCCGGCAACATCCGGCGCGGGGATATCTTGATGTTCAATGTGGCACTGGCCATTGGTCACGCCTCCGCGCTGAGAGCATCGGCTTGGTCGCCTATGCCGCCCTCACACTCGGCAATCACCCGCTCGCCCAGGCTGCGCAGGTGCTGGCACGAAATCACCAATCGCCGATCGAAACTGGTATGGTCCAGAAGATTGTAAATCCCGCTCGTTTTGTCTTCCGGCACGATTTTCAAATGCTTCGCGGGCCAATAGATGAACCGGAGATTCTTCAAACTGCCACGGTCCAGGTGAACAACGGCGAAGCTACCTGTTTCGCTCAATTCGATGTATTTGAATTCGAACCTTGCCGATGCAAGACCGTCCGACATTGCCATTGCCAGCATAGCGATGAAGCTCGAATTGCCGTTGTCCTGCAAGAACGGCCGGGTCAGATCAGGAAATTCCGGATGCGGCACAAGCCGCAAATCCATCAATGATTTGGCGACGTCAAATGCATCGGTGACCCGCTGCGAGGCAAGCGACAATATGTGCATTCCAGTCTGGACAAGATCCATGTGCGGCGCACGAATGCCGCGCGGCCCCGTACTGATTTCCATCGTTTTTCGGAGTGGCCGAATACGCTGATCGATCTCGCCTATCGGCCGCGCCGTCATATCGGCGAGATACTTTTGAATTTCTCTGGATCGCATAAAAAGCTCCTAATGGATATTTTCACCATTTATTATCATCCGGCGTTGCAATTCGCAATGGTGGTAATGACCGAAAAATCGGATTGGGAGAAAAAATGTACCCAACGAAGACGGGTTTTTAGCGGCGATGGGAGGGTCTGCAAAATTGCAGTCCCTCGGATGATCAAGCGGAAAACAGGGCTTTCAGCTGTTCGTCATCCAATTCTAAACCTGATTGAATCTGTTCGAACAAAAATGCATCGCGCTCGCGATATTCTTCGATGGTCGTGGGGACGTGGGCGATCAGTGCATCGCGAGCCTCAAGCATCCGGTCTTGATAGGCCTCATGTTCCTCCTGGGCTACTGCCAAGCCGCTTTCTTTCTGTAATCGCTGATAGGTTGCGGCAAGGTCATCGAATTCAGAATGAAGATCGGCTCGAAGTTTTTCCGCCGCCGCTGCCAAACCACTTCCCGGAGTATCCTCATTAGCAAGACGGTCACAAAAACTGTCGATATCTCCGGGGCTATGTAAGTCGACCGTCCGGACGTTCCAACGCTCGAGCGGTGAAACGCGAAGTGCTGGCAGATTAATGACGGTTTCAATCTTGTTGACCCGCGCAAAGGCTTCTTCTTCTTGCCGTTTCACTAGACGAAAAACGTCGATCAGGCGCGCCATCGTCGACGATGCGCGATTATTGGAAGAATCAGCGGCGAAAGCCGTAGCGGGAAGCGCTGCGGTCGCGACAAATGCACTCATGGCGGCGCGGCGTGTAATTTGGGTGTTCATCATGGTCTTCTCCGTTAGTTTAGGAGAAGCCGCCCTTGGCGATGCGCGGAATCATGAGATACAAGGGATTCGGTCATCGTGAGCCCGGTAACGGCTTCGTTGGCAAGTGCCGACCGGACCTTGCCGGGTCCGGTCGGTGCGATCAGAATGCCCGCGATCCGTGGAAAAAGCAATAACGCCACTTCGCGCCGTGAAACACGCTATCTCTTCATGGCGCCGGCGCCCGGATCGATTGGAGAGCAATCACTGTGCCCGGAGACAACCAACCTGTCATACTACGAAATTTCGCCGATCTTCTGAAGCACGGTTACAAACTGTGCGGCTATTGCCGGGCCTGCGGTGTTCATCGGGATATCGACCTAGCTCATTGCCCCGCGGCTCAGTCCTACATCGGAAGCCGATTCCGGTGCCGCGATTGCGGTTCGAGTGCTGAAATCACACTAAGTCAAATCAAGATCAGCAATGACAGCCATTCGCCCACATTGGATAAGTGGCGATCAAGGTGACCGTGTAGCGTTTGGATCGATTGGCGAACCGATCTCAACATCCCAACGCCGCAGAATCTTTTGCTCGACACTATTCGCCCGGACGGTCGTCATTTCGACAAAGCTGGCAATCCCGAAAAGTTTGCCATCTTGCGGGCTCGTAGCGTCAGAACGGCTTTCTCGCAGCGCCAGTTCCACCAGGTCCGCACCGTACCGGTCGAGCAAAACCGACAAGCCAACACCAGCCGCAGTGCCAGGTTCTGATCACCGTCACGGATCAAACCGCGCATCACTGGCAGGTGATTGGAACGCTCGGCCAGCCCCGTAAGGCCGGATGCCGACCGCAGCACCGGGATCTGGTCACCGGCGACGGATAGAGCCGCGCATCATCGCCAGCTCGTCAACATGCCCAACCAGATCCGACAAGCCGATGTCGGCAGCATAATCGCAATGAATGACCTATACAGGCGTGAGATCATGCCCCAATTGTCTGGCGGTCGCGATGGGCACAAGAAGCAGCCAAACGGGTATTTCTCTTTGTTTGGGAACGGTACTCTTCGTATGGTCGAGGCGGACGGGAAAGGAATGAAACCGTCCGCCTCTTCGCGTGGCAACTACACGCGAGTGTTCTGTCAGGCGGTCCCGAAGCGGACCAGCTTGACGGCCTCGCCATTCTGCAATCCGCCTCCAATCCGCCGGTAGGCATAGAAAAGTACGTGAGGCTTTGCAGTATAAGGGTCGCGCAGCAACCGGATTCCGGGCTTGTCTACGACGATGTAGGCTTGCTCAAAGTCGCCGAATGCGATGGACAGCGAGTCTGCGCCAATGTCCGGCATCTCTTCATCAAGCTCTACCGGGAACCCGCAGAGGCTAGCGGGCTGGCCTTGCCGTGCATCACCCCAGATGAACGCGCCGTCCGGATCCTTGAACTTCCTGACGATGCCAGCGGTTGCGAGGTTCATCAACCAGCGTGCATTCGAGCGATACGGGGTGCGCAGGGAATAGACCGTATTGAACAGGGCGTCCGCAGGGCTAGCCGATGTGCTGGCAGTAGCGAACGCACCAGATACGCCGGTGTTGATGTGCTGCATTGTCCACCAGTCCCGAGCCGAGTCGGCGGCAGTGCTGGTATCGTAGGTGAGAAACCCGCGCGGTTTGTTGATGCCGTCGCCAGAAACAAATGCCGCCCCTTCCGATCGGCTGAATTTGTCCGCAATCTTGCTGTTCATCCAGCCGGCAATATCGAACTTGCTGTCATCAAGCAGTCTCTGGGTTACCGTCTGAGTTGTGTAGATTTCCGGCACCGGGACGGAAAGCATTTTGAGTGAGGTGGTGTCGAGCGCAGGACGCGATTGTCTTTCGCCAACCCATTCCGCACCGATATCACCAACATCGATTGGTTCCTCAAAAGCATCCCCAACGGTAATCGTTTCGCGTCGGGCCAGCCGCGCCAATGGGGAGGCGTCAAAGGTCTTGCGCGCAATCTTGTCGCTCAAGACACGATCAACCGTGTACCCACCATCCGGGTTCGAATCCGTCGACATCGCTGCGTTGGGTGCGACGCGACCAGTTCTCATGTAGCTGGCCACAAATTGCTGCGCTTCGCGGTAAGCTGCGGAGTTGACCTGAACATCGTCGGGGCTTCCAGCGCCACCGATTCTGAGGGCAACCATGTCAGAATTGAGCTTATCAATCGCTGCCTGCATGCCGGAGACTTCTCCGCCCTGCTTGCGCTTGAACTCGGTAAATGCCTCGTTCAAGCTTGCGATGACATTGCCGTTCGCTTGTGCAGACATGAGTCCGCGAGTACGTGTGTGCGCGCTCATTAGCTACGCTCCTATATCATTCGCGGTGCGCAGCCGGTCATAGCGAAGCGAACCCGCGAGGGTGAATTCAAATGGGGAAAGAGCACGCATGTTCTGCGGCTGTCCGGGCAGCGTCGTGCGTACCCGCTTTTCTACAAACCACGGCAGCGTTGCGCGTGCCGATCTTGGGACTTCAGTCGAGGTGGCTTCAAGCAACGCCCCGGCGCAAGTCCCGCTTGCAGATTGGCTCAAGATACTACAGTTAGAGCAGGTTTCAAGGGCTTTCGGAACGCTTCTTCCATTTCTGCCAACATATCGGCAACATTCTCGGATGAAGCCCCCGAAGCCATCACGGCAACCGCGCCGCCTTTCACGCACCCTTCGAAAATCGCTTCGGCAGTGAAGCCCAATGGTTCAAGCTTCGGTAGGAGCTTTGCGCAAGCTGCCATGACTGCCTTGACCTGTTTGTCGTGAATTTCAATTTCAGCTTCAGTCATCGGTTTTGTCCTTTTGGTTTGGTTCATTCGGACGGCTGTTTCCGTTTCGTCCAGGCTGGCAGTTCATTGAAAATCGGCAGCAGTGGCTGCTTTCGCTTCAATTCGCGATGGCGGCGCTGGTGATTGGCTTGCTCGGCCTTGCGACATTCAGTGGAGCAAAACCGAGAATGGCGACCGCAGTGCTTTTTCGGTTTGACCACATGCCGCCCGCAGGTGATGCAGGTTGTGTGGACCTCATCATTCATGAGATTTGCCCCCTCGCGGGTTGCGCAGGGCGTCAATCTGAGCCAAGAAAAAATTAAATCGGAAACTCGCGCCCAACAAATTTTCATTACCCCGCCGGTCTAGATCCGAAGGGTTTTCAGACTTTTGACCACCCCCCCTGGTCATACCTTCACCTCGGTTTTAGGCTTGCTGAATAGCTCCGGATAGAGATCCGGATTGGCTTGCTGGAAAGCGGTTGGCTTCATCTTCACAGCGGCTGGTGGTGTGTCTGGTGCGCCCGGCACGTGGTTGGTGCCCGTTAACTTACTCGCTGGCATTGGCCTCGCTGGCAGCGCCTGCCATCGCCGTTCGGCGAGGTACCTGCCAAAGGTGCAGAGATGTTTTCGCCCTATCGCCCGCGACGCCGTCACCACTCTGTCAATCTCGAATGCGGCTTCGGCTCGATCTTCACAGCTCAGCGCTCCCCAAGCTGCAAGAGCATCTTGTCTGCTATCCGCAAAGCCGCTTGGCCATCTGCTCAGTGCCTTCTCAAAATCTTCAAACCCCTCGCGCACGCTCTCTCTCTCTTTTGATGGTTCTACTGACGAGTCGGGTCGCATGGGTGCGACCCGTTGGGTAGCACTGGTGCGACCCGTCGCATGGGCGCTACCCGTCGCATGGGTGCGACCCGTAGCGACCCTTTTTTGACGCCGTTCTTCCGCCTTCGCGAACTCCGGCAACTTCTCCAATCTATCCAGTCGAGCCACGTTCATTTCATAGCGCCTGGTCATCCCAGGAGCGCCACCTTTGTGGTTGGCCACTACCCGAAACCACCAATTGTCACTGGTCGCATCTTCGCTTTCGGAAAGCGTGAGACGGTGCAGAACGCGCTGCGCTTGCGAGCGGCTGACGCGCATCGCCTCTGCCAAAAGCGCGATTGATGGATAGAGGGAGTTACCATCATCATTGGCCCAGTTTGCCATAATGATCATGCATGTCAGTTCGGACCCCGAGACAGGGGCGCGCTGTATGACTTTGGTCATAACGTCGATGCTCACGATCTGGCCCCCGCCATGATCCGCGCGGCATCACGCAACGCCGTGACCGCCTCGTGCGCCGTCAATCCAAACCGTCGTCGGAGCGCCGGGACTATGGGTTGTTCGCAGGTTTGCGGATTGGCCGCGTACCATGTCGCCGCTTCGCCTATGGCCTCGGTCGACTGGTGGCAAAGGCCCGTTGGGCCAATCGCGGAGTTTGACAAAATGCCGCTAAGTGATTGATTTCCGATTGGCGGTTTGACGGTTTTCCCGTCGCAAGTGGTTGAATTTGCACCGATAGCGGTTGATTGAAAATCCGCGTGTCGGTGGTTCAAATCCGCCTCCGGGCACCACTATTTCTCAAAAGCGTTCAGAATTTTCCCGACGGAATCGTCCGTCTATCCTCTCTGGGGCGTTTATTCGGGACAGGCAGTATTCGGGAAATCGCCGGCCTAATATTGGTGGATATAGCTTCCGGGCGCCGGGCCCAGCGGTGGATAGCCCTTTTCGGGCGAGCCCATTGATGGCGGTGGCGTCTTGCCGCTGCTGTTTGTATTCAGCCAGGTGATCCATTCCGGCCACCAGGACCCGTCTTTTGGTTCGGTTTGCGCAAACCAGCTGTCGGGGTCGATATAGAGCGCGCCTTCCGCCCGGTGTCCGACACGGTAGTGGCGGCGTGGGTGTCCCGGTTCGGACAGGATACCGCCATTGTGACCGGATTTGGTCAGCAGGAAGGTAAGGTCGGCATCGGTGAAGAGCCGGGTCTTGTAGACCGATTTCCACGGTGCGATGTGATCCGTTTCGGTTCCGACCACGAACATCGGCGCGGCAATATCCTTCAGCGCAATCACCTGTCCCTCGACCGCAAAACGCCCGGCGGAAAGCCGGTTTTCCAGAAACAGGCTCCTGAGATATTCGGAATGCATCCGCGCCGGCATCCGTGTCGTGTCAGCGTTCCAGACCCCGATATCGGTCGGCAGATCGTCCTTGCCCAGAAAATAGCGTTGCACGGCACGGGTATAGATCAGGTCCTCGGCCCGGATTGAGGCAAAGGCCCTGGCCATTTGCGGCCGGTCCAGATACCCCTGCGCCGCCATCATGTCCTCCAGAAACGCCACCTGGCTTTCGTCGAGGAAAAGCAGCAACTCGCCGGCTTCGGTGAAATCCACCTGTGCTGCCATCAAGGTGATGCTGGCGAGACGGTCATCGCCATCGCGGGCCATGGAGGCCGCTGCGATGGCCATCATGGTGCCACCCAGACAATACCCGTTAACGTGAATTTTCTCGCCCGGAACGATGGCGCTGATCGCATCAAGTGCTGCCATGACGCCGCGCTTGCGGTAGTCTTCCAGCGCCAGGTCGCGCTGTTCTGCGGTCGGGTTGCACCACGAAATCGAGAAGACGGTGAAACCCTGACCCACCAGATAATTGATCAGCGAATTGTGTGGCGAGAGATCAAGAATGTAATATTTCATGATCCAGGCTGGCACGATCAGCACAGGTTCTGCCTGCACCTTGCCGGTCTGCGGCGTGTATTGAAGAAGCTCGAAAATGTCGTTGCGGTAAACCACTTCGCCCGGCGTGCAGGCGAGATCCTTGCCGATCTGGTAGCCTTTTGGCGGCGGAGTGTGCACCTGGTTTAGGGTGTGAAGCATGTCGTCTGCGGCATGCACCGCGCCTTCGGCCAGATTACGGCCGCCGGTCTTTGCCGTTTCTTTGATAATCTCGGGATTCAGCCAGGGAAAATTTGACGGCGAAACCGTGTCGAGCAACTGGCGGACAAGAAACCGGGTCCGGTCGGAATCCTGCTTGCGTAAACCGCGCAAGTCCTCGGTGGCATGATCCCACCAGTCCTGCGTGGCCAGAAAACTCTGCTGCCACAGGCTGAACGGCATATCTTGCCAATTGGGATCAGTGAACCGGTGATCGTAAAACTTGGGAGCGAAAGGTGGTTCTGGTAGTGAGCCGGGGGCAGATTTGGCAGTAAAATCCATCAGCTTGAGTGCGTTGTCCCTTGCGTGTTCGGCAAGTTCCAATTGCCGCCCCGGCGAGCGCGAAAGGTGAAGCGCCCAATCGGTCCAGGTCTCCATCAGCGCAAAGGGCGATACGCCACCGGTCGCCTGCGCAATGGCGCCGCGGACAGCCTGATCAATGCCCGCATAGGGATGCTCTGCGGGTGTGCTTGCCACAGGCCGTGGCTGCACCTTCGAGGCAGGTATCACCGCCGGATTGGCCTGTTTTTTCGATGTCTTGGGTTGAGTGCTTGTACGCATGAGGTCAATTTATCCTCTCTGGCTCAACAAATACCACGGTCCCGGGTGGTCGTATTGACCAATGTCAAACGAGTGTTTTTATCTGCGCTGCCGTGCAGGGCATGTCGTCTTCTATGTGAGTCGCGCCCGGCGATAGATCGGCAAGGCGTTGTTTACTATGCCCGGAACCCGGCCCTTGATTGATTTCCCGGTGGAGCGAATGCTGGGTCACATATTTGGGCTTGGCATCAGCCGGTCTTTTCTGATGCAATCTACTGGCCCCGGTTTTGGCAATTGCAGTGAAGACCTGGCGGGATTTGGAGACACGTTATGAACCTCGCAGAATGGCTCGTCCGCACGGCCAAGAGACAACCTGATGCGTCGGCATTGTTGTCAGGCGAGGATCTGGTCGCGACCTACGCCGAATTCGCCGGCCGCGCCGCACGTATTGGCGCTTCGTTGCAAACGCAGCATCAGGTAATGCCCGGTGACCGTGTAGCGATCTTCATGAAGAACAGTCCCGCCTATCTCGAATTGCTGTATGGCATCTGGTTCTGCGGAGCAGCGGTGGTTCCGATAAATGCCAAGCTGCATCCGCGCGAGGCGGCCTATATCGTTGAGGATTCGGGCAGCCGTCTGGTGTTTGTCTCCGGCGCCGATGAATTGCGCCCGCTGCTGCCTGCCGCCTGCTCCTTTCATGACATTGCAACGGAGCCGGGCTTTGAGGCGGACGGTGAAGTGCTGGAAGCGCCTGTGCCGCGGGCGGCGGATGATCTGGCATGGCTGTTCTACACCTCGGGCACCACCGGCAAGCCGAAAGGCGTTATGCTGACCAATGCCAACCTGCATGCCATGACTTACGCTTATTTTGTCGATGTGGATGACGTTTTTCCTGAGGATGCCGCAGTCTATGCCGCGCCTTTGTCGCATGGAGCGGGGCTCTACAATTTCATGCATGTGCTGCGCGGAAGCAGGCACGTCATCCCGGCGTCAGGCGGGTTTGATGCGCAGGAATTGTCGCTACTTGCGCCAAAGCTGGGCAATGTCACCATGTTCGCCGCCCCGACCATGATCAGCCGCTGGTTGGCTGCCGCGCGGCAATCCGGCTATGCGGGCGAAGGTCTGCGCACCATCGTCTACGGCGGTGGTCCGATGTATCTTGCCGACATTGAGGCCGCGACGGCTCAGCTTGGTGCCCGTTTTGTCCAGATCTATGGACAGGGCGAATGCCCGATGGCGCTGACGTCCCTGTCACGTGCCGACATCATCGACCGGCAGCATCCGCGCTGGCGTGAGCGGCTGGCATCCGTCGGCACTCCCCAATCCTGCGTGTCTGTTCGGGTGGTTGATGCTGATGGAGAGGACACGGGGCTGGGAGAGATCGGCGAGATCATCGCATCGGGATCACCGGTGATGAAGGGGTACTGGAACAATCCCGTCGCCACCGCCCAGAGCCTCAAGGACGGATGGTTGTGGACCGGTGACATGGGCTCTCTTGATGAAGAAGGATATCTGACGCTCCGCGACCGGTCCAAGGACGTCATCATATCGGGCGGCACCAACATCTATCCGCGTGAAGTCGAAGAAGCCCTGCTCACCCATCCGTCCGTGGCGGAGGTGTCGGTCATCGGTCGCATCAGTGCTGAATGGGGTGAAGAAGTCGTGGCCTTCATCGTCGCCTGCGGCTCTATACCACCCACCGAGTCAGAACTTGATGCGCATTGCCGCGCCCAGATTGCAGGGTTCAAGCGCCCCAAGGCCTATTTCTTCGAGGCGGCCTTGCCCAAGAACAATTACGGCAAGGTACTCAAGACCGAGCTGCGGGAGAAACTGGCGTAACTGTAAGCATTTGGGCCTCTAAAAATCCGCGCTGTCAGAACCGGCGCGGATCGTGGACACATGTGATCACGCAAAGCGTTTTTCCAATCGCTGAGGCAGATATGCGCTCAGCCACATCTCATCGATCCGGGACAGCGCGCGGGCATCAAAGCTCTCGCTGTGATGCCAGTATTCTCCATCTTCGACCATATAGCCAAGCCGGGCTTCCTCCGAGAGTGCCACTCCTACCAGGTCAGGGTCGTTTCCGGCCGCTACGACTGGTCCGGTAAGGTCGGTAAATTTAGTGCGCGGGAACAAAAGCCTGCTGGCAGGTTCTGCTGACAGGTTGACACAGGCGCATCCCTGCTGCGCGGCAAGGGCCATCAGCCGTGCGGACTTGGCTTCAAGCGACTGCAAGGTCACATCATTGCGCAACGGATCCGCAGTTCCATTGCCGTAGAAATGGGTCCTGTTGCCGGAATAGGTCATGTCACAGGCGAAGTAGGCCAAAATATCCGGCTTTAACGTGTCGAGAGCCCAGTACCCGGCGGTAAACGCCATGGTGCCGCCGCCATAGACAAAGCCGCCATACCGGTTTTGAGCCGGCACATAGCTTTCATAGCTGTAAACAGATTGCCATGGCGCGGTTTGCTCCGGCATGCGGGACGTCGGAAAGTCGCCAGCATGAACCAGATAATCCCAATCCGGACACGCCTGCCAGGCATTATTGATGGCAATAATCTTCACATTGTCTGGCTTCGACCAGTTCCTGATGGATGGAGCACTGGGGCCGCTCCCCAGAATAAGGGCAATCGAAGGCAATGTCGGCTCAACCATCTGTGCATGTCCTCGACGCCTCCTTGTGCGATGTCTCTGCATTTGGCGTTGACCTGAACCTAGGCGCAAATCGGCAGTCGGCAATGGGGCAGGCAATCATCCGGATCATTTCTCAGCATGTGGTGCGAGCATCTTCTTGTCTGCAGCGCGTAGCAGTCTGGAGTCGTTCTAAACTATACAGTTTGACTCCACTTTTGTTATACATTACCGAAATCCTCATGTTTGAATCCAAGAGGACGTAATGGCGCGAATGGAACACGATGATTGCGGAGATTGCCCTGCTGCAGCCTATCTGCGCCAGCAGCCGGAAAATCTGGTCGTCAATGGTTATCGCAACTGGATAGCGGGTCTGGCCCATTCGGATTCGCGCTATTGGGACGCGGCCTGGGCCACGCATGCCAAGGCGCTTGGCGCGATCGACGGACAGATCGCGGTTGATGCGATGGCATCCCTGATTCGTCAGCTTGGTGCGTGCGCCACCTGTCCATTGCGCTTTTACAAGCCGGGGGCCGGTCATTTGTGCCGCGACGAATGCCTGGTGCTTGGCATGGTCTCGGGCGCGCAGCACGGCGATGAGGATATCCTGGTTCAGTCTGCCAAGTTGCTCACCTGTTCCGATGCATGCATCGAGGTGATTGAGCGCGCCAGCGCCTACGCGGCGATCCTGCTCGGCCATAGCCAGAGGCTTTCGCCGATTCCGCTAAGCGCGATTGTCGACATCGATATGAGATCAACATTTGCCGGATCTCAGGCGAGTGGGTCTCTTCACTAATTGAACTGGTAAAATCGGGAGTACAGCAGACTATGAAACGCCTCGCACATCTAATCGGACTTGGCCTCTTCGCATCCACCGCCATGACGACCATTGCGGCCGCCGATGTCACACCGGAAGCAGTCATCGCGCATTACGCCGATATAGGTGAAGCCAAATACGACGACGCACTGGCAACCGCCAAGGCGCTGGATGTCGCCATCGAGGCATTTCTCGGCAATCCCACCCAGGAAACGCTGTCAGCTGCCAAAACCGCCTGGCTCGCAGCCCGGGTGCCTTATCAGCAGACAGAGGTCTACCGTTTCGGCAATGCAATCGTTGACGACTGGGAAGGCCGGGTCAACGCCTGGCCGCTCGACGAGGGGCTGATTGACTACGTCGATGCGAGCTATGGAACGGAGAGTGACGAGAACTCTCTGTTCACTGCCAATGTGGTTGCCAATCCGTCTGTGAAAATCAACGGCAAGACTGTCGACGCTGGCAAGATCACGCCGCAGCTGATCTCCGAAACCCTTCAGGAAGCAGGCGGCATCGAAGCCAATGTTGCTTCGGGCTATCATGCAGTTGAATTCATGCTTTGGGGTCAGGATCTCAACGGCAATGGTCCCGGCGCGGGCAGCCGTCCTGCCACTGACTACAGCCTTGAAAATTGCACCAATGGCAATTGCGAACGCCGCCGCGACTATCTCTCAGCCGCAAGCGATCTTCTCGTTGCGGATCTTGAAGAGATGGCCGCCAACTGGAAAGCCGGCGGCGCGGCGCGGGTAGCGCTTGAAGAAAGCGGCGTTGCGGGTGGATTGTCGACGATCCTCACCGGCATGGGGTCTTTGTCCTATGGCGAACTGGCCGGTGAACGCATGAAGCTTGGTCTGCTGCTCGGCGATCCGGAAGAGGAGCATGATTGTTTCTCCGACAATACCCACAATTCGCACCGCTACGACGCAGTCGGCATTCGCACGGCCTACACCGGCGTCTACACAAGGCCTGATGGATCCGAAATGACCGGCCCATCGCTTGCCAGTCTGGTTGCGGCAAAGGATCCGGCGATTGCGAACGAACTGTCCACCGATCTTGATGCCACTATCACCGCCATGGAATCGATGGTTGACCGTGCCGAAACAGTAGAGGCCTACGACCAGATGATCGCCGTTGGTAATGATGAGGGCAACGCCACGGTGCAGGCCGCGATTGATGGCTTGATCAAGCAGACGCGATCAATTGAACGCGCCATTGCTGCACTTGAGCTTGGCGCAATCGAATTGGAAGGGTCTGACAGCCTCGACAGCCCTGACGCCGTTTTCAAATAGCAAGCGATTGAATCCAGGACCCTATTCAGAAAGACCAGTAAATGACGCTCAAACCAATCGCCTACAGTGTTGCACTCACGTTTTGCCTGGCCGGTTTAGCCATGGCGGACGACATTGAAGAAACAGCAGAAACCTTTCCAGGGATCACAGGCACGCTTGACCTGGAGCTTGGCGATGATTGGACAATTCATTCGGACGATCAGTCAACTGAGTTCAATGACCTTTTCGGCTCTGCTGAGCTGGCCGTGCGCATGGGGCTTGCACCCTGGCTTGCTATCAATGGAGGGCTAACCCTTGAGACCGTGCTTGAGGGCGCTTCGGGTGCAAATCGGGCATTCGACGATATCGGGCTTTATGTGGACACGTTGAACGCAGAATTCACATTTGCATCGTTCACTGTGACCGCCGGCAAGTTCGGTCCTGGCTTCGGGACCGCATGGGATATCACGCCGGGTGTTTACGGAACTAGCTTTGCGGAAGACTATGAATTGAGCGAGCAGATCGGTGTTGGTCTGTCCACTGAGCTCGGCGCCACTCCGTTTGGGATGGTTGCTCTGGGTGCCAACGTATTTTTTGCTGATACAACGCATTTCTCGCAGTCAGCTTTCACAAATCGCGGGCGGACGCAGCTTTCTGATGGCGGCGTCGGAAACACCGAGACTTTGAACAATTTCTCGCTCACGCTGGATGGTTCGGAGATGTCCGGTGTGCCCGGACTTACCTGGCATCTGGGTTACCGGCATCTTTCAGCCGGGCAAGGCAACTCGAACAGTGAAAACGGGTTTGTTGCCGGTGTGGCGCGCGAATTCGAGATGTCGGAATCCCTGACCGTGATCACGACCGGCGAGATTGCCTATTTCACCGGTTATGGCGGAGCGGACGACAAAGCGCTTTATGCGACTGCTGGAGTGGGGCTGATATCCGGTCCATGGCACGGTGAATTGGCAGCCAATCTTCGCAATGTGAATTTCGGCGCCGGCGGCTCCAAGCGCGACAAACTGGTGCAGCTATCCATGGGCTACGAATTTGAGAATGGGGTGGACATCAGTGCTGCTCTTGCTCACGTCGTGGATACGGGCGTCGCCAGTCAGTATGTCGGATTGCGTCTGACAAAGTCCTTGGAGTTTTAGGGTAAGGCCATGATCGTCTGCAGCTGCAACATCATATCCAGAACGGACATTGAGGAAGTCATCATGGACTTCCTCAATGCAGACGAATGGCAATTGATCACGCCGGGCAAGGTGTTTCAGGCCATGACCGCGCGCGGAAAATGTTGCGGCTGTTTTCCGGGCGTTATCGACATCATCGTCGAAACGACGCAGCGGTATCACACCCAGATGCAGAGCCCGGAGCCGAAAGTGGTGGACCTGCTCAACCGTATCGCAGACCAACGGCTGCGTATGGAAAACGCGAAAAAAAGGAATGCGGAGAAAAGGCAGTCGTCAGTCAGGGTCTGATGGTGCACAATGCAGTGCATTTTCACCATGAGGATCTGGACTGGCTATGAAAAAAAGCAAGAAGGTTGTCGAATGTCTGAACCAGGCTCTTTTCCTGGAGTTGGGTGCGGTCAATCAGTACTGGTTGCATTACCGGCTGCTGGAAGATTGGGGCTATGCAAAGCTCGCTGCCAAGGAGCGCGCGGAAAGCATTGAGGAAATGCAGCATGCCGACAAGATCATCGAGCGCATCATTTTTCTCGATGGATTCCCTAATCTCCAGACAGTAGCGCCGCTCAGGATTGGTCAGAACATCAAGGAAGTGCTCGAAAGCGATCTGGCCGGCGAGCAGGATGCCTGGACCGCCTACACCAAATCTCGCGATATCTGCGAGAAAGAAGGAGACTATGTCAGCAAGAACCTGTTCGAGAGTTTGATTTCCGACGAAGAGGGCCACATTGATTTTCTCGAAACGCAACTCCAGCTCTTGGCCAATCTGGGCGAGCAGAAATATGGTCAGCTGAACGCATCATCTGCCGACGCGGACTAACCACATAAGAGTATACAATGACTATTGTCTGGCCGATCCCGGGATTGGGTTTGATCGCGGAACAGGGAATTTATGTGCCCGCTTATTCGAAATTTGCGCGGCGCGGTATGACCGAATATTTTTCATCACGTCTTTCCAGAAAGCCAGACCCGCATACATTGCGTTCCGCACTCATGAGTGGCGTGACCGCGGGTCTGCTTTTGGCATTTCTTATGCCGGCATCGGCAGCGGACGGCATGGCGGAGTTTCCGCACACTCGCGACGATCTCAACGGGAAAGACCGCAAACGTGTCGAGCGCGTTGTTCAACCCGCGACTGACTTTGAAGCGGCGGAACAGTTCGAGCGCATGCAGGGTGGCGCCGGAACCTCTACCAAGCTGATCAACCGGGACGCACTGTCACACTTCAGCGCCAACCTGTCCTTCGAGCAGGAAGAAACCTTCAAGCTGGGAAACGCCTTGTTTCGCAAGCTCTGGGTCTCTTCGCCATCGTCGACACAGGCATCAGATGGCCTAGGCCCGCTTTTCAATGCCCGGGCTTGCCAGAGTTGCCACATCAAGGACGGCCGTGGTCATCCGCCTGAAGGAGCGGCGGATGCAACGTCGATGTTCCTGCGGCTTGCACGGCCGGCCAAGACAGGCGAGGAACGGCAGGCGCTTGCAGATTATCTGGTCGCCTCCCTGCCTGATCCGGTTTATGGCGGACAGCTTCAGGATCTGGCGGTGCCGGGGCTGAAGGCCGAAGGCCGCATGGTGATTGAGTATCATGAACAACCGGCCGAACTGGGTGATGGTTCGGTGGTTTCGTTGCGAAAGCCAAGCTACAGCGTTGCGGATCTGGGTTTCGGTCCGCTTGATCCGGCAACCACCCTGTCGCCGCGGATGTCGCCGCCGATGACCGGTATGGGCCTGATTGAAGCCATTCATCCCGCCGATATTGTTGCGCACGCTGACCCCGAAGACCGGGACGGTGACGGCGTTTCGGGTCGCGTCGCGATGGCCCGCGATCCCGCCACCGGCAAGCTTGCCATCGGGCGCTTCGGCTGGAAGGCCCAGAATGCGACCGTGCGGCAACAATCGTCCGGTGCATTTGCCGGCGACATCGGCATTTCCACACCCGATGTTCCGACCAGCCACGGCGATTGCACGGCAAGCCAGACTGAGTGCCTGGCACTGCCCTCCGGCGTTCAGGCCTCTCTTGGAGAGAGCGAGGCGCCTGATCCTGTGCTGGATTTGGTTACATTCTATTCGCAGAACCTCGCGGTTCCAGCGCGACGCATGGTTGACGATGCGGGGGTGTTGGCAGGTAAGCAGACATTCTACAATCTGGGGTGCACCTCCTGCCATGTCCCGAAATATGTCACATCCCGCAAGGCGGCAACCAAAGCGCACAGGTTCCAGTTGATCTGGCCTTATTCCGATTTCCTGTTGCACGATATGGGAGACGGGCTGGCGGACGGCCAGCAGGTCGGCTCAGCTGGTGGCCAGGAATGGCGGACGCCGCCACTCTGGGGAACAGGCTTGACCGAGATCGTTAATGACCACACGTTTTTTCTCCATGACGGGCGTGCGCGAAATCTGACCGAAGCCATCCTCTGGCATGGCGGTGAAGCGCAAAATGCACGGGATGGATTTGCCGGGCTGGAGAAAACCGATCGGGACAACCTTCTGAAATTTCTGGAAAGCCTCTGATGAGCCGTCTCTTCATATGTGTTTTGACGCTGCTGATCAGCGCTGGTGTGGCTCGGGCAGATCAGGAGACCGCACGTCCACCGATCGAACCGGTGCTTGAACGAATGTTGGTGGACTATATTCGTCCCGGCTATGCAGCGGTCAATGTGGCGGCGGAAGAGCTCGAAACCTCCGTTACAGCACTTTGCAGCACTCCGTCCGATGAAAACCTGGACGCGGCACAGTCCGCATTTCGTGCCGCCGTCGATCGCTGGGCACGGATTGAATGGTTGCGGCTTGGCCCGGTCATGTCCGAAAACCGGTTGGAACGCATTCTGTTTTTCCCCGATCGCAAGGGAACCGGCCGAAAGCAGGTCCAGGCCGCCATTGCATCAAAAGATGAAAACGTCACCGAGGTAGGCACACTCGCAGGCCAAAGCGTAGCCATGCAGGGATTGGGCGCGCTCGAGTTCATCCTCTTTGGCACTGGCAGCGATGCGCTTGTTGAGCCAGAGGCAAGTCACCGTTGTGCCTTTGCCAGAGCCGCTGCCACCAATCTTGTCAATCTGTCAGGCGAGATCATCGCCGGCTGGCAGGATGATACGGAACTTGTGCCGATGTTTCTCAAACCTGCAGCAGGTAATCCGCTGTTCCGGACCGAAAAGGAAGCGTTGAACCTGTTGCTGGGTCAGATGATCCACGGCCTTGAAGCCATTCGCGACACCCGCATAAATGCTTTCCTCAACAAGGAAAACCCTGCGCACGATCGACCCAAATCGGCTCTGTTCTGGCGCGCCGGAATGACCTTGCCGTCGATCCGCGCCGATCTCGAAGGCCTGGAAGCGCTGTTTAACGAAAGTGGCATTGAAATCGTCTCAAAGGCCGGCGCCCCGCGGCTTGCGGATACCATTCGCTTTGAGTTCAGGCAGGCAATACGCACCGCGCAGGGCCTAGAAGCGCCGGTCTCTGATCTCCTCAGCGATCAGCAAACCCGCGATAAACTGGTCTATCTCGATTACGCCATAAAGATCATCGTCGGCCGTCTTGATCAGGAATTTGCTCAGGCGGGGGGCCTTGCGGTCGGGTTCTCCTTTGGAGATGGCGATTGAAACCCGTCGGACTTGAAAGGCGCAAGTTTCTGGCGGGGGCGGGCCTTGCCTGGCTGAGCAGCCTGACACCCGCCGGTGCTGAAAGGCTGATTGCGTCTGATGTCCTTTTTGCTGCCGCCTACAGGGACGTGCAAGGTGACTATGGCGTCGCTATTCTCGATGAACAGGCGGCGATTGTCTCAACTCATCAGTTGCCAGGCCGGGGCCATGGCTTTGCCGCAAATCCGCGGGTTGAATGGCTGGTCGCCTTCGCCCGGAGGCCCGGCAATTTCGCGGTTGCAATGCACCGTGGGCGGGCTTTCGATCCCGTTGTCTTCCACACGCCCGAGGACAGGCATTTCTATGGCCATGGCGTGTTCTCTGCAGACGGCCGTCTGCTTTATGCCGCGGAAAACGCGTTTGAAGCAGGCGACGGTGTCATTGGCGTCTACGATGTCACCAATGGCTTCAACCGGATCTCGGAATTTGCTTCCCACGGTGTCGGCCCGCATGAAATCATCCTCATGCCGGACGGTAAATCGCTGTGCGTTGCCAATGGCGGGATACGAACACATCCTGATCAGGGCCGGCAGAAGCTCAATCTGCCCACCATGGCACCGTCTATAGCTTTTATCGACACGGCATCCGGAGCGCTGCTCTCTTCCCATGCCTTGCCCGAAAAGCTGCACCGCTTGTCGTTGCGGCACATGGTAGTGGATTGCGGTCATCAGGTCTGGATCGGCGGACAGTATGAGGGGGACGTGTTCGATGAAGTGCCGGTTCTTGCCAGGCTTCATGATGATTTGGGACTGGTATCAGTCGACCTCGAAAAAGCCGCTGCTACAGCGCTTGGCAAGTATGCCGGATCTGTCGCGATCGGCAATGATGGCGTAACCCTCGCCGTCACATCGCCCAAAAGCGGTGTGGTGGTCACGCTTGACACTCGCACCGGCAAAGCTTTGAATATTGACATCAAACCCGGTACTTGCGGGGTTCAGGCCCGGAAGAATGGCTTTGTCAGCTCCAGCGAAACCGGCCGATTTGGGGCCGCCAGCCACGATCGCGCCTGGGATAATCACATCGCACTCGCCTGATGCAAGCCCTGCCAAAGCGGGTCTCGTTGGCCCGAATACCGGAACTGACCCCACGTAAAAATGCCCACTGACTGCAAGATCTTGCAGTGAGCGGTTAAATTTTTAGCTTTTGTGCATGTTGACCAGCGACATGCAGGTTACAGTAAAAACCTTGCGGCCGGCAGCGTTTTTTCTTGCTCAGAAAATCCGCTTGAACCGGCGTCGTGATTCTCCTGAATAAAGAAGAAGTGAAAAGCTTGCGAGAGTGGTAATCGCGATTGCGATCGCACCTATTCCTAGAACAATCATTGCTCGACCCCAGCTGACATCATTGTCATCGTCGGAGTAAAGGCTATGAGGCGCAACTTGTCCGAAGCTTGTGTTGAAAGAACTCGTTTGCCTTGAGACTGGTGGGAGCTTGGCAAGGCATAGGCTGATTTAAAGCCGACATATGATTAACACTGGTAACCGGCGTTAACCTTCGGGCAAGGATTAATACGTAAAAAACAATCTAATCGTTGGATTGTGGATATGTGCGATCGTTGCACCCACAAAGGCATGAAGCCGCACCGATGTTCCCGGAAGATCCGGATTTCCAAGTTTTCATGGGCCAAGCAGCGCCACGGTATGAAGACACTGACTGTGCCTTGTCAGCAAGCAAGACAGGCACATCAAGTGTTTTGACGCCACAAACGCAGCAAAACTGGCTTGATAAATGTTTTCGGCTCATGGCCGTCTGGTGGGGATAAACGCGTGGGGCAGGTTCAAGCAAGGGTGAGGGATGCAGAGGCCGCTGACGGTCTGCGCGCGCGCCTTGAACTGACCAGGCTTGATCAGCAGAGCGGCGAACGCCTGCGTGGCATGCGCCCTATGATCGAGGCCGAAGCCCGGATCGCACTTTCCGCATTCTTTGAACGCCTCCAAAATACGCCTGAAATTGCCTCGCTGTTTACTTCAGGTCGTCAAATCGACCGTCTGGAAGAGCTGGAAGTAGCCCATTGGTCGATCTTGTCGGATGGCCGCTTCGACGGCCTTTATGCAGACCGGTCGGTTATCCTGGGAGAGGTTCGCCAACGCATCGGGCTCGATGCAGGCTGGTCAATCGGTGGCCATGCCCTGGTGCTCGAACGGGTAATCCGGCGGCTCGTTGATGAAAGCCGCACCGGCTTGTTCAAGAACTTTTCGCGCCGGGCTGAACGAAATCTGCTGGCTGATCGCCTTGTCGATGTCGTCAAGGCCGCTCTCATTGATATCGACATGCAGGTAACCCACCGGCTTGGCGAACAGGTCAGGACATTGACGAAGCAGCGCGAAGATGAACTCTCCGGAGAACGCGAGCTTGTCGAAGCCACTCTGGGAGCTGCGCTCGCACAATTGGCCGAGGGCGACCTTTCCGTGCGGATCGAACCGCAAGCCATTGAGACACATCAGCAGGCAGCCGACGATTTCAATCGTGCGGTAAGCCGTCTTGAGGACCTGGTGACGGGCTCTGCCGCCAGCCTCTCTGAAGCCGAACAGCTTGCAGTGCGGCTGAGCGATGACATTGAGGCTGTTCGTGTCGAGATCGAACGCCATGGAGCGTCTGTAGGCGAAGAGCAGGATGGCCTTGCAGCCATCGCCGACCGCATACGTCTGACGGCCGAGACCGCACTGAAGGCCGAGAACCTGATTGCCGACGCCCGCAAAAGCGCCGAAGCTGGCGACCGGGTGGTTGGAGAAGCCATAGATGCCATGGCCGGCGTCGAAAATTCTGCCGAACAGATCGGCAAGATCATCTCGGTCATTGAGGAAATTGCGTTCCAGACCAACTTGTTGGCGCTCAACGCCGGAATAGAGGCAGCCCGCGCAGGTGATGCTGGTCGCGGATTTGCAGTTGTGGCCACGGAAGTTCGCGCTCTTGCGCAAAGATCTGCCGGCGCAGCCAATGAAATCAAGGGCCTCGTTTCTGACGCAAAATCTCATGTCGGACGCGGTGTCGAGCTGGTCGACCAGACACGATCCGCGATTTCGGGGCTTGTTGAGAAGGTGGGCAACATATCCGAATCTGTCTCAGGCGTGGGGACTCAGTCCCAGACCGAAGCCGATCACATCGGCGGCTCGGCAAAGTCTCTCGGACAGATTGCGGGTTTGATCAACACCGGCGGAGCACGTTTTGCCAGCGCGGCCGACGCCGGCGCTGATCTGCAACTCGTCATTTCCGAGCTTGGCGAGCAGATCCGGCTTCACCGGCAGGAACGTCACACCGGTTTTCAAAGTGTTGAACTGTCAGTGCAGAGGACATCTGCGCAGACCGGACACGCGCAATCGCCGCAGCGGAGGCTCGCACGATGAGCCTGATTGAAAAACAGATCGCAGCAAAAAGCGTACGCCGATTCACAAGCAAGGATAGTCAACATGTCGTCTGACGGAACATCACCGAAAGTTCTGAAACTGCCGGAGGTCCTGGACCTCAACGCAGCCAGCCGGCTGCATGAACAGGTGCTCGCGCATAAGGGTGAGGACATTGACATAGACGCATCTGACGTCAGTCGGGTTGGCGCTCAGTGCATTCAGGTGCTGCTGGCCGCCGCAAAGAGCTGGCGCGCTGAAGATCAGAATTTCAAGGTCGAGCCTGCTTCGGATGTATTCGTCAAGACTTTGCAATTATTAGGAATTTCGGATGAAGCCCTGCTTCCAAAGGAGATGCTGAAATGAAGAAGAAGGTTCTCACGGTCGATGACTCGCGAACCATCCGCAACATGTTGCTGGTGACGCTGAACAATGCGGGCTTCGATACCATTCAGGCTGAAGACGGCATTGAAGGTCTGGAAGTACTCGAAGAGTGCAATCCCGACGTCATCGTCACCGACATCAATATGCCTCGGCTTGATGGCTTCGGCTTCATTGAAGGCGTGCGCCAGAACGAACGCTATCGCGCAATCCCTATCCTGGTTTTGACGACCGAAAGCGACGCGGAAAAAAAGAACCGCGCCCGTGAAGCCGGTGCGACTGGCTGGATTGTCAAGCCTTTTGACCCCTCCAAGCTGATAGCAGCAATTGAGCGTGTAACCGCCTGACAGGATCTGCCCCATGGATATGAATGAAATCAAGGAGATCTTCTTTCAGGAATGCGAGGAACAACTCGCTGAACTGGAATCTGGTCTACTCCGACTCAATGATGGCGACACCGATCCGGAAACGGTCAATGCGGTGTTCCGCGCCGTGCATTCGATCAAAGGTGGCGCTGGGGCCTTTGGTCTCGATGATCTCGTCTCCTTCGCTCACGTGTTCGAGACAACACTTGATTGCGTTCGATCCAACAAGCTTGAAGCCTCGCCTGACTTGCTCAAGGTAATGCTCAGGTCTGCCGATGTTCTCGCAGACCTGACTGCAGCGTCACGTGATGGCGGCAGTGTCGACGCTGCCCGCACCTCGGGTCTGGTCGCTGAGCTTGAAGCTTACGCCAAAGGCCAGCCAGCTCCGAGCGCCAGCGCTCCGGCTGCTGCAGCCCCTGCACCAGCCGCTCCGGTTGCCGAAGCGGTTGAGCCCACCGATGACAGCGGCTTTCAGCCGGTTCCCTTCAGTTTCGACAGCCTGGATGATGAATTGGCGATCGAAGACGGGCGTTCGGTGTTCACGGTCCGCTTCAAGCCTCGCTCCGACCTTTACGCGAAGGGCAATGAATCGGTCTTGTTGTTGCGCGAACTCGCCAAGCTCGGCGATCTTCAGGTACGCTGCGAAACCGACGAACTTCCTTCGCTGGATCTGCTTGATCCTGAAGGCTCCTACTTTTCATGGCTGATACGGGTTGAAACCGACAGCGATGAAGAAGCCATTCGTCATGTCTTCGAATTTGTTGAATGGGATGCCACCGTTGAAATTACGGCTGGCGCCGATGAAGAGGCTTTTGCCGCACCGGCCGCATCAGGTGCGGAACAGCCTATGGCAGCGGTTCCGTTCGATCTTTCCTTGCTGGAAGATCAGCTAGCCGTTTCTGCAGAGGCAGCCGCTCCGGAGGCTCCGGCACCCGCTGCCGCCGAAGACGCAGCGCTTGCTCCTGCGAATTTGCCGCTCGCAGCCAAGGCGATTGCCGCCGAAGCCGAGAAAAAGGAAACTGTGGTTCCCGCAGTACCTGCAGCACCGCAAACCATCCGTGTTGATCTCGACCGTGTTGACCGTCTTATCAACCTCGTCGGTGAGCTGGTCATCAACCAGGCTATGCTGGCGCAAAGTGTGGTTGAGAACGAAAGCGGCGGCTCATCCGCCGTCAACCTTGGACTTGAAGAACTGCAGCAGCTGACCCGGGAAATCCAGGACAGCGTGATGGCTATCCGCGCCCAGCCGGTCAAGCCGGTGTTCCAGCGGATGGGTCGCATCGTTCGCGAAATTGCGGACATGACCGGCAAGCAGGTTCGACTGGTCACTGAAGGTGAAAACACCGAAGTCGACAAGACGGTTATCGACAAGATCGCCGAACCTCTGACCCATATGATCCGCAACGCGGTCGATCACGGACTGGAAAGGCCTGAAAAGCGCACCGAGCTTGGCAAGAGCGCCGAAGGTGTGCTGCGTCTTAGCGCGAAACACCGCTCCGGTCGTATTGTTATCGAAATTGCTGACGACGGAGCTGGCATTAATCGCGAGCGCGTACGTTCCAAGGCTATCGAGAACGGGCTGATTGCAGCGGATTCCAATCTGAGTGACGAAGATATCGACAACCTGATCTTCCATCCTGGGTTCTCGACCGCAGACAAGATTTCGGACATTTCCGGACGTGGCGTCGGCATGGACGTTGTCAAACGTTCCATTCAGGCACTGGGAGGTCGAATTTCGATCACTTCCAAGCCGGGCAAGGGTTCGGTCTTCACGATGAGCCTGCCGTTGACGCTTGCGGTCCTTGACGGAATGGTTGTCACGGTCGCCAACCAGACGCTGGTCGTGCCGCTCACCGCCATTGTCGAAACCTTGCAGCCGGAGAAGGGCGATATTCACTCCTTCGGCCCAACTCAGCGGCTTATTGCCATCCGCGATACTTTCTGCCCGCTCGTCGATGTCGGCCATATTCTCGATTTCCGTTCGGAACTCGCAAATCCGGTCGACGGTGTCGCCTTGCTTGTCGAATCCGAGGGCGGCGGTCAGCGCGCGCTCATGGTCGACGCCATCCAGGGCCAGCGGCAGGTTGTCATCAAGAGCCTCGAAGCCAACTACACCAATGTTCCCGGTATCGCCGCCGCGACAATTCTTGGCGATGGCCGTGTGGCTCTCATCCTTGATGTCGATGCTGTTGTCATGGCTTCTCGCGGTCAGCCGCTGAGCCACGACATGATGCTCGCGGCAACTGGCTAGGAGGGGAGTACATCATGGGGATTTCCGGAAACGACATGCTTGAATTGATTGCTTTTACACTTGGCGATCAGGAGTTTTGCATCGAAGTCATGTCTGTGCGTGAAATCCGCAGTTGGACACCCGCAACGGCGTTGCCGCACTCGCCTGGCTATGTCCGTGGCGTGATCAACCTTCGCGGTGTGGTGTTGCCTGTAATGGACCTGTCTCAAAGGTTGGGTCTGGCATCCGCCGAGCCTTCAGAGGGATCCGTCATTATAGTCACCAAAATTGGCACCCAGATTGTCGGTCTGCTTGTGGATTTGGTCTCCGACATCTTCACCGTTCCGGCTGCCGACATTCATGCGGCACCGGACGTCAGCAAAGAGATGGATCGTGAGCTGATCCGCGGGATGATCCCGATGGATGACCGAATGATCTGCTTTATTCAACTCAATGCCCTTTTTGGCACCATTGAAAGTGAGGCCGCATGAGCGCCGCTGCTATACTCCAATCGGGACGGCCAGATGATTGCCTTGTAAAGGGAGAGTATCCGCTCACCCGCAAGGATCTCTCCGAGATCGCCGGAATGATCTATTCCGATGCAGGCATTGCTCTCAACGAGACCAAGGCGTCCCTGGTCTATTCGCGGCTGTCCAAACGGCTGCGCCAAATCGGATTGGCGAGTTTCAGAGACTATTGTGCTCTCGTTAGTTCAGCGGCCGGCGCTGACGAGCGGCGGGAGATGCTGAGCTTCCTGACCACGAATTTCACGCGGTTTTTCCGGGAGAATCATCATTTCGAGCATCTTCGCACGACAGTGCTGCCGGATCTTCTCACCCGTGCAAAGGCTGGCGGCCGGGTGCGCATATGGTCTTCTGCGTGTTCCGATGGCCAGGAGCCCTATTCCATCGCCTTGACGGTGCTCTCTATGGCGCCGAATGTGGCGAACCTGGACTTCAAGATCCTCGCCACCGACATTGATCCGAAAATTATCGCGCAGGCAAAGGCCGGTGTCTATGACGCACAGGCAATCGAAACCGTCGATGCCGGAATGCGCAGCAAGTGGTTCACCCAGACTCCGGAAAAACGTTGGCAGGTCAGCGATCAGGTCAAGCAGCTGGTAAGCTTCAAAGAACTTAACCTGATGGCTCAATGGCCGTTCAAGGGTCAGTTCGACGTCATCTTCTGTCGCAATGTTGTGATCTATTTCGATGAGCCCACCCAGGCCAAGATCTGGGTTCGCTATGCAGATCTGCTGCCCACCGGCGGGCATCTCTACATAGGTCATTCGGAGCGGTTGTCTGGTGAGGGCAAGGATCGTTTTGAAAACACCGCCATCACCACCTATCGCCACACGGGGAGGATCTGACAACCATGACAGCACGAGCGCGTGTACTTGTTGTAGACGATTCCCCGACGATGCGGAGCCTGATCAGGGCTGTGCTGCGGTCTGATCCGGGCATCGAGGTTGTCGGTGAGGCAGCCGATGCCCTGGAGGCACGAACCGCAATCAAGCGGCTGAACCCGGACGTCATCACTCTTGATGTCGAGATGCCGAACATGAACGGCATCGAGTTTCTTGACAAGATCATGAAACTTCGGCCGATGCCTGTCATTATGGTTTCGACGCTGACCCAGCGTGGCGCTGACGCGACTTTGGCGGCTCTCGAGATCGGTGCTTTTGATTGCGTCGGCAAGCCATTGCCGGGGGATCCGAAGCCGTTCGCACAGCTAGCTGAGACGGTCAAGGCTGCCGCGCGCTCGAAGCGGCATCTGCCCGACCTGGTGGCCGGGGGGCAGTCAGCTGCACCTGTGCCGGACTATTCGGCCCCCAGCGATTATCAGCCAGCGCGGAAGATCATCGCCATCGGCGCTTCCACCGGCGGTGTCGAGGCATTGATTGCGGTTTTGACAAAATTCCCGGCCAACTGTCCGCCGACCGTCATTACCCAGCACATGCCTGCGACATTCACAAAGAGTTTTGCGGAACGGCTCAACCGGCTGTGTGCTCCTCAGGTCAAGGAAGCAGAGGATGGCGACCGGCTCGAGATTGGCCGGATATACCTTGCCCCGGGCGGTGAACGGCATATGGAGATTTCCAATCCGAATGCGCCTCGGTGCATGCTGATTGAGGGGGCACCGGTAAACGGCCACCGTCCTTCTGTCGACGTCATGTTCAGGTCTGTAGCAAGACTTGCCGGGCGCAAGGCGATCGGCGTAATCCTGACGGGTATGGGACGCGATGGCGCTGCAGGGCTGCTCGAAATGCACAAGGCTGGCGCCACGACTATCGGTCAGAATGAAAAAACCAGCGTTGTCTACGGCATGCCTCGCGTGGCGCACGAGATTGGTGCCGTAGATTCCCAGTTGCCACTTAATCAGATTGGGGAAGAAATCCTCAAATCAACAACAACAACCTCTCGCAAAGATAGGGTCGCATGATGTCCATTGCACAGAAAATCAAGGTTCTCATAGTTGATGATCAGGTGACCAGCCGGCTCTTGCTCGGCGATGCACTTCAGCAGCTCGGTTTCACCCAAATCACCGTCGCCGGTGATGGTGAGCAAGGCGCCAAGATCATGGCCCAGCAACCACACCATCTGGTTATTTCGGATTTCAATATGCCGAAAATGGATGGCTTGGGCTTTCTCCAGGCGGTCCGATCCAATCCGGCAACCAAGAAAGCGGCATTCATCATGCTGACCGCACAGGGCGACAGGGCACTGGTGCAAAAAGCCGCCGCGCTCGGCGCAAACAATGTTTTGGCGAAACCGTTCACCATTGAAAAAATGAAAGCGGCGATCGAGGCAGTGTTTGGATCTTTGAAATGACAGCAGACGTCCAGTTTCGAAGAGTTCATGTAATCCAGGGCGAGTACAAAGTCTCAGACGATCCGGATGTCGTGCTGTCCACGATTCTGGGCTCCTGCGTCGCTGCGTGTATGCGTGATCCGGTTGCGGGCGTTGGCGGCATGAACCATTTCCTGTTGCCCGGTTCGGCCAACGGCTCCGGCGGTGAAGCAACCCGCTACGGCGTGCATTTGATGGAATTGCTCATCAACGGCCTGCTGAAGAAGGGTGCGCGGCGCGAACGCTTTGAAGCCAAGATTATTGGCGGAGCCAAGACAATTGCAGGCTTCTCCAATGTTGGGGAGAAAAATGCCGAATTCGCTCAGCAGTTTCTGAGTGACGAAGGCATTCGTATTGTCGGCAGCAACACCGGCGGCGATGTCGGGCGCAAGCTCGAATATTTTCCCGTCAGTGGCCGCGCCCGCCAGTATCCACTTTCCGGTGCAGAAACGCAGAAGACCGTGGCACTTGAGACTGCGCCACCAAAAATCATTGCACCGAAGCCGGTGGACACGTCGATCGAGTTTTTCTGAGGAGTTCCGCCATCATGACGCAAATGCCCTTTGACCACGGCGGCGACACGAACGAACCATTGCGTGAAGTGATGACTCGTATCAGCTCGGAACTCATAGATGTCGCACAGCTGATCGAACGGCTGGAGCCGCTCCTGTCCAATGGCAGATCGACGGAATTTCTTGCGTCCCCGGATCACATGCGGGTCATGCAAGGTATCGATCTTGCGGTTCAAAAAACCCATGGACTTGCGGATTTCCTCAACGGAATCGGTGAGCGGCTGGAACCTGAACATCTCATTGATATTACCACGGCGCTCAATCTGATCACCTTGGAAGACATGAAGCGGCGCTTGATGGCCTCTGTCCACGCGTCGCCCTCAGCCGAGACCTATCAAAAAGCGTCCGGCGACCTGGAGTTCTTCTGACCGACCGGGTGCCGGTGCTTCCTGACCATCTTCGCGCAAGTTTCGCCATCTAGGGTGAATGTACCGGTCAATGTGGCCGGCATCTTTTATTGAGCGCGGATACAGAATGAGTCTGTTGAACCAGCTGTCACAAATTACGAAGAACCTGGCCGGCCTCGGTCAGGCGAAATTGTGGGCACTTGTCGGGGTTGGCGCCCTGTCGATCTTCTTGATTATCGGGTCGGCGATATTCCTGAACAAGCCAACGCGCGAGACGCTCTATATTGGCCTCTCTGGTGAAGACATAAACCAGATCAGTTTGGTTCTTGCCGAATCCAACATAGATTTCGCAACCGGTTCGGATGGAACATCCGTAACCGTGCCTGCGGGCATGACCAGTCGCGCCCGGATGGTGCTGGCAGAACGTGGCCTGCCGTCCTCGAGCTCCGCCGGTTATGAACTGTTTGATCAGGTCGGATCGCTCGGCTTGACCAGCTTCATGCAGGAAGTGACCCGGGTCCGCGCCCTTGAGGGCGAAATTGCCCGTACAATTCAGTCCATAAACAGCATTACAGCCGCGCGCGTTCACATAGTCATGCCGGACCGCGGCAATTTCAGGCGTGGAGATCAGAAACCGTCGGCCTCTGTTATGGTTCGTGCCGGCGCCAATGTGGCTAGCCGTACCGCCGACTCGATCAGGCACTTGGTCGCTTCATCTGTGCCAGGACTGACTGTGGATGAAGTCACCGTGCTGGATGCGACTGGCAAATTGCTCGCTGCCGGGGATGATTTTTCCAACTCGACCATCAATCGTTCGCTCTCGGTCGTACAATTGGTGCAGGGTGAGGTCGAAACCAACATTGAAAAGGCATTGTCACCGTTCCTCGGAATTGAAAACTTCCGGGCCAGCGTCAATGCAAACGTCAACACCGACAGCCAGCAGACCCAGGAAACTGTTTACGATCCCGAATCCCGCGTTGAGCGGTCAATCCGGGTAACACGCGAAAATCAGACGTCCAGCGAATCAACCTCGGCGACACCTGCCACTGTTGAGCAGAACATTCCTGATCAGGGACCTGCCGCGACTGGCGCCGGTGGCCCGAAATCCAGCGAGCTGGCTGAGCGCAAGGAAGAACAGACCAACTTCGAGATTAACTCGAAAACGGTTTCGACTGTACGCAACAGCTACATCATCGAGGGATTGTCGATCGCTGTCGTGGTCAACAAGGCGCGCATCGACGCCATGCTTGGTGGCGAGCCGACGCCTGAGCAAACCACTGCCTATCTCGCCGAACTCGAACAGATTGTCGCATCAGCCTCAGGCATCGATGCCGAGCGCGGTGATCGTGCTACCGTCACTGTCATGGAGTTCCTGGCCAGTGAAATCCTGACTGCCGATGCAGCTCGGCCGGGTTTCATGGATACCTTGAAGACCCAGCTCGGCACGATTATCAATGCAATCGCCTTTATCACTGTGGCGGTTCTGCTGATTATGTTCGGCTTCCGTCCGCTCCTGCGTGGTTCGGCTGGAGCCGCCTCCAATCCGGCCGAATTTGGCATGGATGATGAGCTGGAGCTGCCAGACTTCTCGCCTTCAGCGATGGGTGGAGGCAACTCCATGCCGATGGAAGGCTTTGGCGCCGACTTCGGATTTGGCGAAGAAAGTGAATCCGAACTTGAGCTCGAGGACAGCGGCGCCTTTAATCGTCGCGTCAAGGAAGGTCCGGAGCGGCGTCTCGCCCGGATGGTCGAGATCAACGAAGAGCGTGCAGCGAAGATCCTCAGAAGCTGGGCCTCGAGCGAAGCGGCATAAGAAGAAACAATATCCCCGGCGGGCAAATAAGACGCCGGGGTTTCATATTCGGCCGCAGCAGCAATCACCGGCCGGATGGAATGCCCGGATGAACAGAGGAGCCGGTCGACCTGGCAATGTTGTTCCAAGAGGGTTTACCTAGGACGCCGCCGAACATCAGCAGCGAGCGGTGCCTCTCCCTCCCAATTCTATCGGCCCGCCGAATCCCATTGAAAGTTGTCGGACACTGGTCCTTCCGTCCCGCGGAACAGGCTCATCGGCATCGGATAATGATGCATTTTTAACGCCAAGCCCATCAAGATCTCCAAGTGTTACGTCGCATTGTGGCGTCAGTCTTTCTGGCTGGCGCGAGACCTCTTATCCACCAAAAGGCGCCATCTGGCCGATCATCGCATTTGCCCAAAACTTGGAAGAAAATCCCGGGTACGACGATGACTGCCGCCCAAACGTCAAATTTCAGGCGTCATACAGATTGATTCGCCGATAGATCGTGCAAAGCGTGGAAATTTGCGTAAGCTTGCCTCAGATAATAGTGAAGCTGTCCAGTCCTAGAAAATGGTTATGTTTTTTCGGGGTAATTTTCGACACACTATACCTGCGGGTGAATTGATTCGTTGATTCACCTCGCACCGGTCACACGAAGGGGCGACATGGTCTCGCGGTGGGGCAATTGGTATCGAGTGGCGTATGGATGCTGACATATCCCGAACCATGATATGGTTTGCAAGTGGATAGTCAGTTGCGGGGACAATACGAGGGAAGGGGAGCTGATGATCGCGCGCGGGGCGTTTATCCATGATTTGGAAACTCAGCGAAAGTGTGGGCATCTGGCTAGCGGAATGGACCTGATTTGCGCCTATGCTGGTGCGCGAACCTATCTCCTTGCCCGCACAGACCTGCATTCAGACAGGAACCACGATTTCATCGTGACCTCGAACTGGCCGTTTGATCTGGTCCGCAAATATGGTGTGACGCTGGTTGATTCCGAGGCGCGGACAAGCGAAGTTCGTCGGTGTCTCCAGGCTTTTGAACCGTCATTCCAGGAAATAGATGTATCGGTTGAATTGTCTGGCGACTATTCGCGGCGGATGTGTCTGATACCTTACAATGCAGGTCAGGCCCGCATGTTGCTGGCACTCCTGTTTGACAAGGATGCGTCCTTTTCACATGACCGCCTGCGCGATGTCGCCTTGGCAACAGCATATCACACCTCGCAATTCCCTGAGATTGTATCCGACAATTACGCGCTTTCTGACCTGACGGTCCGGGAAGTTGAATGCCTGTCATGGATTGGCGAAGGAAAAACCAGTGATGAGATTGCGCTGATTATCGGCATATCCCGCAACACAGTGAACAACTACATCACCAGCATCATGAACAAGACCGGAGCGAAAACGCGCTCCGAGGCTGTTGCATTTGCCGTTCGCCAGCGCATTATATGATCAGAGGAACCACTTTGATGGAATTCGGAGCATATCAAGACACCCAAGCTGCCCAGGGGCGGGGCCTGGAGTGTTCAAATGGTGGCGCGGCCGGCAGTGCTGGTTCAACCGCTGATCTGTTTCCCAGGCTAGTGACGATGCAGAGGCTTTGCGGAAGCGCGGCTTTTGCGCTGTTGACCATTCAGGCACACACCTTGCTCAAGCCGGGACAGATCGAATGCGCGATGCAAAGTCCCGGATCGCAGGATCTGGTCAACACGTTTCTCCAGGAAAACGCTGAATTCTTGCTCAGTCATCTTTACTCATCGCCATGCCCGGTCATTTTTGCGCCTCAGGAAGCGCCGTCTTTCGAGGCCTCGCCAGGTTGCGTTGTCCGGACAGATACAGGCGTTGAGACCCACTTGGTCTTTCCGGTTCAACTGGGGACGATGGGCAATGGCTTTGTTATATTCTTCGATGCCAGAGCCATGCTCAACAATGACCTGCTGATCGATCTGCACCGGAAGTCTCTCACTGTAATGAGGGAGAAGCTTCGTCTCGCATTTGGAATGACAAGCGGTTCGGAAAACCTCAACGACCGCGAGATTGAGTGCTTGCAGCTGGTCGGCAATGGGATGAAGAGTGAAGCGATCGGCGAACAGCTCAATCTGTCGGTTCACACCGTAAACGCCTATTTGGGATCCGCGACCACCAAGCTCAATGCTGTCAATCGGATTCAGGCGATCGCCAAGGCGATCCGGCTTGGTGTTATCGCGTGACAGGCGTGCTGCGGGTTTGTTCAAACGCGCAAGGTGTTGACCGCTGAAAAGCGGTACAACGGTGTCAAACGCTCAAATGAACTCGCCGGATATACGGACCGGAGCTTGCCGCTCGCGTCCCGGGTCTTCGCCGCTTTTCAGGCGGCTGACCGGGAGATTTGAATAGCGGGCACGAATGGCCGGAAAGCTGCTGCACGCAGGCTTTCAGCAAGGACGGCAGTGTAGTCATCGGGATGTGCCAGCGGTTCGTCGAAATCGATGTGGTTGATTTCGACGCCACCACAATCCTGCTCCAGCACCAGCCGTGCATAGACAGTCACTTTCTTCGGCCGTATTTCGAGATCAAGCACCACGCGCGGTTGGCCGCCCCAATCAAGATAGTAATCACCGCCGATTCCGAGTTTTATCGTGCCGGGAAGAAAGAACATCTCGGCAGCCGAAGCCACCAGATCCGCCAGGTCGCCATGCCGTTCAAAACGCAGCATCGAAATCAGGTCTGCTACATCGATAAGGCGCAATTCGCTGGCAACTGTGCAGATGGCATCAGCGATAAGTTTTTCCTGTTCGGCGGAGAATGGATGTTGCTTCATGATCACGCGCCCGGATTATTAGTTTTAGGTTTTGTCGAATAAATCCGGTGCACTAATTCGGCCACAGCCTTGTAGAACACCGGTGGAATGAAATTATCCACTGAGACTTGCGCAAAAATGGAGCGGGCCAGCGGTGGGTCTTCGAAAACCGGAATTCCGTGCGCTTCAGCGACTTCACGGATCTTCAGGGCGATCAAGTCCTGCCCTTTTGCGATGACAACCGGAGCGCCTCCTTCTTCACGCACATAGCGCAAAGCAATCGCAAAATGGGTCGGGTTGGCAATTACCAGGGTCGCACGAGGCACATCGGCAATCATCCGGCGACGGGCGCGGTCACGCGCAATCGACCTCTGGCGGGCCTTCATGATGGGATCGCCGTCCGACTGCTTCATTTCATCCTTGACGTCCTGCTTGCTCATTTTCAAATCTTGATGCCAGCTGTAGCGGGTCCACAACAGATCCAGCACTGCCAGCGTCGCGGTGAATATCAACACCACGACAATGACCTTGCCGGCCATGCGCGCCATATCGGGGGCGACCAGCAGCGGGTCCATGAACATGAAGTCCAGCGAGTGGAAATATTCGGACCGCATCACGGTCGCAACGACGATCGAGACAAACACGATCTTGGTGATGTTCTTGGCGAATTCCACAAAGCCCTTGGCACCATAGATCCGTCCGAAACCCTTGATCGGAGAGATCCGCTCGAGTTTGGGCTGGACCCGGTCCAAAACCGGGCTAGGCATGTTTTGCAATACCGAAGCCGCAAGACCAAAACCCATCAACAGCGCGAATGCTGGCAACAAAACGCCGCCGGCTTCGAAAAACAAAAGCCGGAACAGCGCGAGCGCGTCACCGCCATTGTTCAGGCGCCAACCGTCCGATTGTTCGAACAAATCCCGCAATGTTTCCGTAAAACGTCCGGCGCTGTTGGGCAGAAAGAAGACGAGAAAAACCAGCATTCCCAAGGTTGAAGCGAAAATCGGGACCTCGCGGCTGAAGGGCACATTGCCCTTGTCCACCGCGTCCCGGATCTTTTTCTCTGTGGGGTCTTCTGTTTTACTGTCTTTGTCTTCACCTTCCGCCATATCAGCTCAGACTCAGGCCGCTTCAGCTGACACAGCTTCACGCAGCGTCAGCTGGTCAAGCCCGGCCAGTCTTATGGCTTCCTGCGCAATGCTGCGTCGAGCGACAGCGATTTCGCGGGTGCTGACACCAGTTGCAGGTGCAGCCAGATCCGATTCGATCATACGCCGTTGACGGGCGCCGATGGCTGACAACACGGAATCGGTCAGATTTGGCTCCGCACCACGCAGGGCGGTGGTAATGATATCGCCGGAAATGTCGTTGAAAAGCGTAACCCGGCTCTTCTGTGGCATCAACATGATGTCGTCGAACAGGAAGATCCGTGGCCGCACCTTGTCCTCGGCGGATTTGGAGACCGTCTCGAGCGCGCCGAGCAATGATTCGACATCCGGCTTGGACAGCTCGTTCATGATCTCGGCGACCTTGACCGAACCGGTACTGCCTCTTTCCGCTTCGATAGAGGCTACCAGATCCCTGACCCGCGCCTCGATGATGTCGGCAGCCCTGGGATTGACGTTTTTAAGGTCGACGGCCCGCCGGACGATATCGACCCGGACCTTTTCAGGCAGCTTCATCAGTGTCCGCCCCGCAAATGAAGTGGGAAGCATCGAAACGATATAAGCTGCGGTTTGCGGATGTTCGTTCTGCAGGAACTTTCCGACGCGATCCGGGTCGGAATCCTGAAGACGATCCCAGATTGATGTTTCATAGCTTGCAAATTGGGTGCGGCGTCCAAGAAGACCGTCGACTTCGTCAGGCGTAAGGCCCTCTTCGAGAATCCCCTCCATCGCCTTGGCATTGTCCATCAGGCCTGCGCCTTCGCTGAACAAATCCTCGAACTCATTGACCAGCTCGATCAGTTCCTGCGGCTTGATGGTGCGCAGGTTCTGGGCATTTTTGATGACCTCCTGGAGCTCTTCGTGTTCGAAGAATTTCAACAGCTTGCCCGCAACCGGCTTTCCCATGGCGAGCAGCACAGCTGCGGCCTTTTCAGACGGCGAAAGAACAGTGCCGACTTCGGTGCTTTCCGGGGTGAACTCATCAAAATTTGTCATATCAGTTCGACTTCTTCTGCGGTTCGCCGATGACTTCGATTATCTTGACAGCAAATTTGGTGTCGTCGGTTTCCAATACCGTAATTTCCCCGTGGCCAATCAGTTTGCCATTGACCATGATATCGACGGGTTCGCCGATCTTCCGGTCCAATGCGATTGTTGCACCTTCGGAAAGGTTCATCAGAGTGGAAACCGCCATGCGGCTGGAGCCAAGAATGATCTGCACATCGATCGGAATGCCGAGAACCAGATCTACGCGGTTAGTCGACCCGCTTGCGCCGATCTTGACACCCGGATTGTGTGCTTGCGGTGAGCTGAAATCCTGAACAAGAGATTTGCCGCCGCCAATGCCGCCACCTGGCGCGCCAAGTTCTGGCCCGTCGAGATCCGGTGCGCCACCGAAGTCACCGCCGAAATCTGCACCGCCCAGGTCCGGTACATCAAGACCGGCTGCGCCAAAATCGGATGTATCGGCTGCCGCGTCACCAATGTCGAAAGGGTCATCGGCTGTGGCGTCGTCTTCGAAGTCGGCGCCAAAATCGGAACCAAAGGCTGCTGCGCCACCCATACCATCCACGCTTTCTTCAGTGAGACCTGGCTCCATGCCGGTATCTTTTTTCAATACGTCGCGAAGATCACCAACGGCCTCGTCGATCGCGCCATCATCTTGCGCCATCAGATCTTCATTGCCATCAAGTGCTTTTTCGCCAGCCATGTACCTTTATCCCGTCTGAAGCTTGCCCGGAGCCTGCCATGCGACTCACAGGCATCATATCATCTAAAATCAGTTTTCCAGTTTTCATCCGGCCCGGCCTGACCTTCGACCTTGACCATGTAGCGTGTACCAGCCCGACCCAGGGCACAGGTGTAGAGTGGTCGCCCGTTAGCGCTCAGCGTAACCTCGATATCGCCATTATGTGCAAAAGCGATCAGATCGCCCGGCTGCAAACGGCTGATCTCACCGAGTGCGAGGGGTTGCAGTGCGACCGCCGCCTGCAGGCTGACCTGTGATTTCGAAACACGATCACTTAGCCGTTCTGTCCATTCGCCCTTGTTCGGGTCGGATTTCTTGTCAAGTTTGGCCGGGTTGACTTTTGTCTTGAGCAAGATGGACTGCGGCAGGATGAGGGTCAATGGCGCCGCAACCGAACCGAATTCGATATCAAGCGTCAATGCAACAGCATGGAAATTCGGAATGGGGTCGTCTTCTTCTTCCGGATGCTCGGGTTGCGGATTTTTCGCTCTCGCCTTGGCCTCCGGCTTGGCCGAAACCAGATTGCGCAGGCTGTCGTTAAGCTGTTCAAACACCACCAGCGACATATCGAGCTCGATGCCTGACAACGGTCGAGCAGCGATATCGAGTTGGTCCGGATCAGACCCGCCCAAGAGACATTCGACCATGCCGATGATCAGCTTGGTACCGCATAGGCTCGAAATTTCGGATGACCAGTTTGCGATGGTTGTTTCGCAATAGACAGTGTCGCCGCTCAATTCGGAAAGCAGTTCGCGCCGGCGTCCCAGCTGGATTTCGCCTGGACGGGCGTCGATTGTTACGCCGGTCGCACTCACAAATGCCGAGGAAAGCACCGGGCCCAGCGCATTCAGCAGGTTCTGGCTTATTGTCTCGATGTCTGCCCCGTTGCCCTTGGCGCCGATCATCCGGTCCAGCAGGTTCGGATCAAGTCTCTGACGGCCTGCAGATTGCTGGGTTGCTGTTGAGCCGGTCATGTGATCAAGCCGCCTTCGCGTCGCCGCCGCCAGGATTCATCATTTCCTGTTCGACAGCATCAATGGATGGGCGCTCATAGGAAGAAATGGTCTTGCGGCCGTGCTCGAGAGCAACCTGCGGAACCGAACCGTTCATATAGGCCAGCAGGGTCTGCTTGACGATGGTGTAAAGCCGGTTCTGCTTGGTCCTGACAATCTTGATGTTTGTGGCGATCGGGCTGAAAACGCAATAGGATAGGAAAATCCCGAGCATGGTTCCGACAAGCGCGGCGCCGATCAGTCCGCCCAGCACTGCAGGCGATTCATTGATGGCGCCCATTGCCTTGATCACACCCAGAACTGCGGCAATAATCCCGATTGCCGGGAAGGCGTCGGACATGACGCTCATGGCGGCGTAGGGCTTCAGGCGATCCTGCGCAATGGTATGGATTTCCTCATCCATCAAAGCTTCGATTTCATGCGGGCGGGCGTTGCCGATGATAATCAGGCGCACATAGTCGCAGATGAACGAGGTCAGCTCCTTGTTCTTCAGGATCGTTGGCGCCGATTGAAACAGGTCGGACTCTTCCGGATTATCAATGTGGCTTTCGATTTCATTGCGGCTCTTGGTGCGCAGGTCGCGCATCAACGAATAGAGAATGCTCAGAGTATCAAGGTATTCGCGTTCCTTGGGAACCGTGCCCTTGAAAGCTTCACCCAGTGCTTTCACCGTATCTTTGATGGTTTTGACCGGATTCGACATGATGAAACCGCCGATACCCGCGCCGCCGATGATCAGAAGCTCGAACGGCTGGTTGAGCACCTCGATGTGACCGCCCATGGCCATAAAACCGCCGAGCACACAACCGATGGTAATAACAAAACCAATAATGATATTCATGGTGCCCCGCCGCTATAATTTAATGCAATTCAATCACTACGGCTTGAGCCTTGTGTGAAGCTGAATCTGCCTGCTTGATGAATGGCTTCCTGCCGACCTTCAGCTTCGCACAAGCAAAGTGGCCTAATCCGGGACACGCTTGCGGGGGCTGTGCCGGTTTTGCACCCGCGCAATGCGCCCTGGAAAACAAGAGGGGTACATCCGGTGACATCGACATACACCAGCTACAATCTGATCGCTCGGGATCTTCCGCGCTCAATCGAGCGGATTGCCAGCCAGCCCCAGATTGCCCGGGAAAGCGAATACTATCTCGAGCGGATTTCCGAGATCAAATCAATTGACGAATTCATGGCGGACACGCGCGTGTTCAACTACGCCATGAAGGCGCATGGCCTTGAAGACATGAACTATGCCAAGGCGTTCATGCGCAAGGTGCTGACGGAAGGCGTCTCGAACGACGACGCTTTTGCCAACCAGCTAGCGGACAGCAAGTACAAGGAATTCGCCGAGACCTACAATTTTGCCAGTCAAGGTGAAACAGCGACCATCTTTACAAAGGCGCAACAGGGTACAGTCGACAAGTATCTCCGGCTGTCGCTCGAAGAAGAGGTTGGTGAGGACAACTCCGGTGTACGCCTGGCGCTTTATTTCCAGCGAACCGCACCGGAAATCGATTCTGCCTATGGCATTCTTGCTGATACGGCTTTGTATGAAGTGGTGCGGACTGCGCTCGGTATCCCGGCTGAGGTTGCGGCTTCCGACATCGATAAACAAGCGGACATGCTCAATTCGCGTCTCGATCTTGATGATTTCAAGGATCCTGAAAAGCTCAACACCTTCATGCAGCGGTTCACGGCTCTCTGGGAACTCGACAATCCGTCATACGGATCCGCAGATTCGAGCCTGCTGCTGAGCTCTTCCACCGGTTTCGGTATCACGCCAGAGCTGATGCTCTCCATCAACAATCTCAAACTTGGGGGCCGCTGATGCAGGGTTCGCTTTATGTTTCATTGTCATCGCAGATTGCGCTTGAACGCCGTCTGACCACTTTGGCTGACAACGTCGCCAACGCCAATACGACAGGTTTCCGGGCAACAGAGGTCAAATTCAACGAAGTTCTTGCCAACACGGGTTCGACCGACGTTTCCTTCGTCGATCAAGGCCAGGATTATCTGACAACTGCCAATGGCGGTCTCAAGACCACCGGCAGCCCGCTGGATTTCGCCATCCGTGGCGATGCCTGGTTCATGATCGAAACGCCGACCGGGAAGATTTTGACCCGTGACGGACGCTTCACCCTCACCAATACGGGCCAACTGGTCAACATTAGCGGCTATCCCGTGCTGGACCCGGGTGAAGCACCGATAGAGCTGGATCCGGATGGTGAGCCACCCAAGGCAGGCCGCGACGGCGGATTGAGCCAGGACGGCTTCAGGCGTGGCGCCATCGGTCTGTTCTCTGCCGACTTCAGAGATGGCTTCACGCGTAAGGCTCCGATTGGTGTCGTGCCCACAATTCCGCCTGAACCTGTGGTTGACGCCGATAGTGCCGGGTTGGTGCAGGGATTTATCGAGAATTCAAACGTCAATGCAATGGCTGAAATGAGCCGTTTGATCATGATCTCGCGCGCCTTCGACAACGTTTCTAAGATGGCCAATGCTACTGAAGATGTTTTCAAGGAAGCAATCCGCACTCTGGGCAGCGGAAGTTGACACTGATGTCGGATTTGTCGGTTAGTCGCTTTGCCGCGCCGGAGGTAAGTGCGCCATGAGTGGGCGGCCAGGGCTGGCCAAGCTTGCCGATAGCGTGCGCACATTTGTCAGTCCGGAAGGCGCGTACGACATTTCAGGAACAGTGACGGCGGTTGCGCCCGGTCACTGCGTTATCGCCGGATTGTCACGGCATGTCCGTATCGGGGATTTTCTCACATTTCGCCAAGGCGAAGCAGCCAAGCTCGCTGAAGTTGTCAGTCTTGGCCCGGATGAATTGATCGCCTGCCCGGTGGATGGTGCATCACAGACCAATATCGGCGAGCGGGTGTGGCGTCGCGGGCCGTTTCGGCTGTCGCCTGACAAGAGCTGGTGTGGTCGCACCATCAATGCGCTCGGTGAGCCGGTTGATGGATTCGGACCGCTGAAGCAGGGTCCGAAGGCGCGTCCTGTGACCGGTGCGGCGCCGGCATCCATGTTGCGCCAGAGGGTAGACAAACCGCTCAGGACCGGGATCCGGGTCGTCGATGTCTTCACTCCGATGTGTCAGGGCCAGCGTCTTGGTGTTTTTGCCGGATCAGGCGTCGGAAAATCAACCCTTTTGTCGATGTTTGCCAAGGCCGCGGATTTTGACCGGGCCGTGGTCGCGCTGGTGGGTGAACGTGGCCGTGAAGTCCGCGAATTCATTGAGGACACGCTCGGTCCCAACATGCAGAAGACCGTCGCAGTGGTTGCCACCAGCGACGAAAGCCCGATGCAGCGCAAGCTCGCACCTCTGACAGCCATGGCCATTGCCGAGCATTTCAGGGACGCCGGTGAAAATGTACTTCTGATCGTCGACAGCCTGACGCGCTATGCCCATGCGTTGCGCGAGATCGGCATGGCGGCGGGCGAACCTCCGGTTGCCCGTGGCTACCCGGCCTCGGTTTTCACCGCCTTGCCCGGATTGCTTGAACGCGCCGGACCCGGCCCGGAAGGCGCCGGTGCAATCACCGCCATTGTTTCGATTCTGGTGGACGGCGACAACCACAACGACCCCGTGGCAGACTCCGCCCGCGGCATTCTTGATGGTCACCTTGTACTCGACCGAGCCCTTGCCGACGAGGGCCGCTATCCGCCGGTTAACCCGCTTACCTCGATTTCGCGTCTGGCCCGCAAGGCCTGGCGCGGTGATGAGGAAAAACTGGTGATGCGTCTGAAAGCCCTGATCCACCGCTATGAGGAAACCCGCGATTTGCGGCTGATTGGCGGCTATCGGGCAGGGTCTGATGCTGAACTGGAAATGGCGATCAAGCAGACCCCGGTGATTTACGAGATTTTGCGTCAGACACCTGAGCAGCCGCCAAGTGCCGATGCATTTGCTGAACTCGCGGATGCAATGAAGGCTGCGGCCGGTTTGCCCGTTTCATCGCCCGCCAAGGAAAGGACGAAACCGTGACCGACGTCATCAAGGCTGCAATCGAAACCATTGAGAGCGAAGAAGATGCTCCGATTCGCAAGTTCGTCCCGAGACGAACCGGGGATCGTGTGGTGGCGATCACCGGCTTCATGCTGGCCACCGCGGCGGCGTTTTTCCCCTGGTACGTCTTCTTCAATCAGGAGAGCTTCGGAATTGCGCCGATGAGCTACACTGATACCCGGGACCTGCCGGAAATCGGCGGACGCTCTTTGGTCAATGTTTCGCCGCTGGCGATTCCCGATGAAAAGGATGGAAGTGCAGAACCATCGGCTTTTGACCCGATCACAACTGCGACCGTATCCAGTCTGGGCGACGAGTGGCAGGGTGCGCCGCCTCTTGCCAGTGTCGATCCTGACAAGAGCTTTCCCGGCAAGCCGCGCTACAAGTTGTTGCATGTTGCCAATGGCCGGGCGCTCATTGAGGACAAGTCGGGCATGTATATTGTTCGCATCGGTTCGGTCCTGCCTGACAATTCCCGTCTTGCCACGCTTGAGAAGCGCGACGGTCAATGGGTGATCATCACCTCCAACGGCGAAGTCATCCAGCGTTGACGCGGTGAGCCAGAGCGCTGGCTTCCCGGTCGATTGCCGTTGAGACGAACCACCTGAAACATCCGGTAAAACTGGCCGGGCCCAATATGGCCCGGCGGCACTATTACTTAGTCATACGCTAGATCATTCCCCGCAGTTTGGAGTGCTGACACTGTCCTGACAGGGCGTTGCCGGCACCGGATTGCGGGCGATGCATCCTCTTGATGTGTCCACCTGATCCGGGCAGTCAGGTGCGGACAGTTCAGGCCAATCCGGCAATACCGTGCCCAGAGTATGGAGTGCCGGGGCCCGCATATTTCCCGTAAGGCACACGCAAGATTAACGGCATAGTCTCTGAACTTGTTAAGGACAGGGAAACGCCATGCAGCCGATTCAGCTTTTCGAACTGGCATCGAAGCAATCACACTGGCTTACAGTGCGCCAAAGCGTTGTTGCCGGCAACATTGCGAACGCCAATACGCCAGGATATGCGACGCGAGACGTGGCGGCATTCGAAGCCGTGCTCGATCAGACCCAGCCTCAGGTTCGCATGGCGGCAACCCAACCCGGCCATATCCATGAAGGCCTGTTGCGCGGCGCTGTTAGCAGTGGAAGTTTTGACGACGTGGACGTTCAGCCTTCCGGAAACTCGGTCAATCTGCCCGAGGAAATGAGCAAGACCGGAGAAATCAAACGCTTGTACGAACTCAACACAGGAATGGTGAAGGCCTTTCACCGCATGATGCTCCTGACGGTGAGGCGCTGATCATGCCGGTTGACCCGCTTTCACTGGCTTCGCGCATCGCTTCATCCGGTCTGAATGTTCAGGAAACCCGGATGCGCGTTCTTTCCGAAAACCTGGCCAACGCCCAGTCGACCGGTAACACGCCCGGCGCGGATGCCTATCGTCGCAAGACAATCAGTTTTTCCTGGGAGCTTGACCGTTCCATCGGCGCTTCGCGAGCCGAGGTGGCCAAGATCGATAGCGATCCGGGCGAGTTTATCATCGAGTATGACCCGGGAAATCCGGCGGCTAACAGCAAGGGAATGGTCAAGTTGCCCAACGTCAACGTCCTTGTTGAGTTGGCTGACATGCGAGAAGCCAACCGGTCGTATGAAGCCAATCTTCAGACAGTCAAACAAACCCGGGAGTTGATTTCCATGACGATAGATTTGCTGAGGTCTCAATGATTGACAAGATTTCCGGACTGTCAGCCCTGTCGGGGCTTGCTGGACCACGTGATACCGACATGGCCAGCGCCGCGGCAATGCCGCAGATGTCCGCCATCGCTGGCGGGCCGTCCCCGAGCTCGTTCGCCGACACCATGAAGGCGATGGGTGAAGGGGTTGTAAGCAATCTCAAGGTCGCCGAAGGCCAGTCATTCGCTGCTATCCGTGGCGAAGTCCCGACACGTGAGGTCGTCGACGCCATCATGCTCGCCGAGCAGTCACTCCAGACCGCTGTCGCCATCCGCGACAAGCTGGTCACTTCGTATCTCGAAATCGCACGTATGCAAATCTGAGGAACTCGCCATGAAGGCTTTGGCCATCGCAGCAACCGGCATGAATGCCCAGCAGCTTAACCTTGAAGTGATCGCCAACAACGTGGCGAACATCAACACCACGGGCTTCAAACGGGCCCGCGCCGAATTTTCCGACCTTCTCTATCAGGTCGAACGCAATGCTGGTGTTCCCAACGCCTCGAACCAGGCGATTGTTCCAGAAGGTGCGCATATCGGACTTGGTGTGCAGACATCAGCGGTTCGAAATCTGCACATCCAGGGCAGTCTGGTAGGCACTTCCAACAAGCTGGATATGGCACTTGTCGGGCGTGGGTGGTTTCAGATTGAAACGCCGGATGGGGAAACACAGTATTCCCGGGCCGGTGCCTTCAACACAAATGCCGAAGGTCAGCTGGTTACCATTGATGGGTATGTGGTTGTTCCTGGTATTACCTTCCCTGATGAAACCAGCGAAGTTCAGATTTCCCGCACCGGCCAGGTCTTGGCCCGTATCGGCGACGAAGTCGAATTGCAGGATCTGGGTCAGCTCACACTTGCCAATTTCGTCAACGAGGCAGGCCTCGAACCGCTCGGTGACAATCTCTTCCGCCAGACCGTGGCTTCGGGCCCGGCGATCGTCGGTGTCCCTGCCGATCCCGGCTTTGCTCACGTCCAGCAGGGATATCTGGAAGCTTCCAACGTCGATCCGGTCAAGGAAATCACCGATCTGATTTCTGCGCAGCGCGCCTATGAGATGAATTCAAAAATCATCCAGGCGGCGGATGAAATGGCGTCCGTCGTTTCCCAGAACCTCTAGGTAACAAAGGACAAGGCAGACATGACGTTTCGCCCAACATTGCCTTTGCAAGGCCTCTTTCGCGCGGCTTATGTCCTGCTCGGCCTGCTGTGCGCCATGCCCATGGCGCAAGCAGGACGTGGCACCGCTGTAGTGCCGGAACGGACGATATACCCCGGTGAAGAGCTCCTGGAGGAGCTGGTCCGCGAAGTCGAGGTGACCAACCCGAACCTGCGCGGCGGCTATGCCGAGGTCACAAGTGAAGTGTTGGGCAAGGTGACAACCCGCACATTGCTGCCGGGCCGGACCATTCCGGTCGCGGCATTGCGCGATTCCTGGACCGTTGTGCGCGGCAAGGCGGTTCAGCTGATCTTCAGCGGCAACGGCTTGACCATCACCGCAACGGGTACACCGCTTGAAAATGCAACGATTGGTGATTTCATCCGTGTCCGAAACATTGAGACCGGTGTCATCATATCCGGAACGGTGATGGAGAACGGCAGCATACAGGTGGCGGCGAAATGATCCGCAAATTTGCCAAAATATTCAGCATCTGGATCGCCATGCTTTGCCTGGCCGGTTCGGAACCGGGCCCAGAGACGGGAACCAGTTCCGGATCTGTAGAAGCGTTCGCATCCGGGGCAGGCCTCAGTCTTATCCGGCCCGCAGGCGCTGCTTCCCGTATCAAGGATATTGCTTCCTTGCAGGCAGGCCGTGACAATCAGCTGATTGGATATGGCCTCATTGTCGGATTGCAGGGCACCGGTGATGGCTTGCGCAATTCTCCCTTCACCGAGCAGTCGCTCCGCGCCATGCTGCAGAACCTTGGTATTTCGACCGAGGGCGGCGCATCACGTGTCAACAATGTCGCAGCCGTTATCGTAACGGCAAATCTGCCGCCCTTCGCCAGCCTCGGTTCGCGGATTGATGTGTCCGTTTCCTCGCTCGGCGATGCCACCTCTCTGCGCGGCGGCACCCTCGTGATGACCTCGTTGTCTGGCGCTGATGGTCAGATTTACGCTGTCGCCCAGGGGTCTGTGATTGTCTCTGCGGTTAATGCGCAAGGTGATGCGGCGACTTTGCAGCAGGGTACTGCCACCGCAGGACGATTGCCCGGAGGCGCGATCATCGAGCGCGAAATTCCGGCGACCTTCAAACAGGTCGATGGTCTGGTCTATCAGCTTCGCAATCCGGATTTTACAACAGCTGTGGGAATGGCCGACGTTATCAACGCATTCTCCGAGGCGCGCTACGGCATCGCCATTGCAGAGGCCCGTGATTCAACCACAATAGCGGTCCGCAAACCCGCCCGTGCCGATCTTGCCCGGTTGACGGCGGAACTCGAAGGATTGGTCGTTGAAACCGACTCTCCTGCGCGCGTTGTTGTAAATGAGCGGACCGGCACCATTGTGATCGGTAATGATGTTCGCGTCTCCAAGGTGGCGGTCAGCCACGGAACCTTGACCGTGCAGATCAATGAAACCCCGACTGTCGTGCAGCCATTGCCATTCACGGACGGCGTCACCGCCGTTGAACCGCTCACCGACATCACCGCAGGCGTTGATGGTGGACAGGTAGCGATCATTGACGGGCCTGATCTGAGAACGCTCGTCGCGGGCCTCAACTCGATCGGCGTCAAGCCCGATGGGATCATTGCCATCCTTCAGGGGATCAAATCCGCAGGCGCTTTGCATGCAGAGCTGGTGCTGCAATGAGTGCAGAGCGGCAGCTGGTTTCTCGCAGATGGTCTCGTGGTGCAGCTGCGGCGACGGTCATCATGTTGGGCATGATTTCACCTGGTGCCTTTGCGCAGCAGTCTCCGCCGCCAAGCCTGGAAGACGAGATCCGTGCTTTCTGCGGCAATATAGCCGACGCAGCGCGTGATCAGCGCTATCTTTTACAGAAGAAAGAACTCGAAGAGCTGCAGGGCGGTGTGGATGAGAGAATTCGCCTGCTCGAGGAGCGCACTGTCAAATACAAGGACTGGCTGCAAAAGCGTGAAGATTTCATGCGCGTCGCCGATACCCAATTAATCGAAATCTACAAGAATATGCGGCCTGACTCCGCTGCCCAGCAGTTGGAGATCGTCACACCGGGGGTCGCGGCGGCTATCGTCATGAAACTCAGCCCTCGGCTGGCAAGCCAAATACTCAACGAGATGGACACCAAAAAGGCTGCGGCTCTGACCGGCATTATCGCCGCGGCCGCAGCACCAGCGCAACCCGAGGATCCGTCATGATTAGGGCCTTAGCCATTACCGTTCTTGCTCTCACCCTGACCGGATGCAATTCACAGGTCCTCAGAGAGGTCGGGCAGGCGCCGTCGATGAGCCCTGTGGGATCAGGTCTTGCCTATGGCGAGACCCCGCAGATGGCAGCCTATCCCAAACAGCCGCCACCACGTTCGAGCAGCTTCTCGCTGTGGGACGACCGGCGGTCGAAACTGTTTCAGGATGCCCGCGCCGTCAGCGTCGGCGACATTCTTACTGTTGATCTTGCAATCAATGACAAGGCCAGCTTCGACAATGCCACTGACCGAAGCCGTAAAAATTCCAGCGGGATCAATGCCAGCCTGAACCTTCCTGTCATTTCCACGATAGGATCGAATGATCTGACTTACGGATCGAACACCTCGACCAAGGGCACAGGTACAACGGCGCGGTCCGAAAAGCTGCAGTTGCGTGTCGCCGCTGTTGTGACCGGTATTCTGCAGAACGGAAATCTGGTCATCAGCGGTAGTCAGGAAGTGCGGGTCAACCAGGAACTCCGTATTCTTAACGTCGCAGGCATCGTGCGGCCGCTGGATGTGGATCACAACAACACCGTGGCTTACGACAAGATAGCTGAAGCCCGGGTTTCCTACGGTGGTCGCGGCCGGCTCACGGAAGTGCAGCAACCCCCCATTGGTCAGCAGCTTGTCGACATTCTTTCTCCGATTTGATGGCTTGAACCATGGCTGATTTTGAAACCGAAGAAGAAGAAGAAGGCGGCAAAAAGAAGTCGGGACTTATCGTCACCATAGCGATTGTACTGGTCCTCAGCCTGATCGCTGCTGGTGGCGGCTGGATGGTGGGTGGGGTGATTGCGCCCCAGGTGGATCAGCCTGAAACGGCTGCCGCTGACAAGTCCCATGAGAAAGACGAGAAAAAAGAGGATGGCGCCGAAGACAAACCGCGGGAAAACGTTGTCGCGCTTGAGCCTATCACCACAAACCTGTCATATCCTTCTGACAACTGGATTCGAGTCGAAGTGTCGCTTGTGTTCACGGGTGAACCGGACGATGCGCTTGCCGACCAGATCCATCAGGACATTCTTGCCTATCTGCGCACCGTGTCGCTTCAGCAGATAGAAGGACCGCGTGGCTTTCAGTATTTGCGCGAAGACCTGCGTGAACGTGTGAAATTGCGGTCGGAAGGCCGCATCAACGACCTCCTTTTGAGGACATTTGTGATCGAATGATTCGATTTTTCTCAGCCTTTGCGGCCATGATGGCATTTGCAACGGCGGCCCATGGCCAGATCATAGATCCGAATTTGCTGCAGGCGCCGGTGGACGGTTCTGTTGCAAGCTGGATCATTCGCACCTTCGGACTGTTGACCGTCCTTTCGGTGGCGCCCGGCATATTGATCATGGTGACCAGCTTTCCGCGGTTCATCATTGCATTCGCCATCCTTCGCTCCGGCATGGGATTGGCCACAACGCCGGCCAACATGATCCTGGTCAGTCTTTCTCTCTTTATGACGTTCTACGTCATGGCGCCGACATTTGATCAGGCGTGGGACAAGGGCGTGAGTCCGCTCCTGGAAAACCAGGTGACGGAGCAGGAAGCGATCGTGCTGATCGCCGATCCGTTCCGTGAGTTCATGCTTGTCAACACGCGCCCCAAGGATCTGGCCTTGTTCATCGATATTGCTGATGAGCGCGGCCAGACGACAGAATCCGAAGGCAAGGTCGATATGCGGGTCTTGGTACCCGCCTTCATGATTTCTGAGATCCGGCGCGGTTTTGAAATCGGCTTCCTTGTGGTTCTGCCGTTCCTGGTCATCGATCTTGTGGTGGCAACCATCACCATGTCGATGGGTATGATGATGCTGCCGCCAACGGCGATATCGCTGCCTTTCAAGATCTTGTTCTTTGTCTTGATTGACGGCTGGAATCTGATGGTCGGAAGCTTGATCCGTTCCTTCGTCTGATCCAGCACGCGCACAGACCATTCTTTCTGAACCTGTCATCTACAGCGCGGGCATCCGGTCGGGTGGGCGGCGCTGTAGGGTGTGACAACAGTCTCGCTGCGCTTCGTGGTGTCCATGGGTTTGCTTCCGCTGACTATTTAAGTTCCCGTTAACTACGTTGAAATTACACGCAATTTTGGCTTTGAATTAATCAATTCGAAAGCCAATGCTGGGATTATGGTGCCAACATGACGGGAAGGAACACCTTTGCGAAGTCAAAGGGTTCCGACAGGCATGATGCCGAACCTCATGACCGGTAAATCCATAAGCCCGGTATGTCCCTCATCTGTATTGCGTAATTTCTAAGGGACAATCCTATGACAAGCATCATGACTAACTCTGCAGCAATGTCTGCTCTCGCCACTCTTCGTTCGATCAACAACGACATGGAAACCACACAGAACCGCGTTTCGTCAGGTTACCGTGTTGAAACTGCTGCGGACAACGCCGCATATTGGTCGATCGCAACAACAATGCGTTCGGACAACAAGGCTCTCTCGACCGTTCAGGACGCTCTCGGCCTCGGCGCTGCCAAGGTTGACGTTGCCTACACCGGTATGAGCGCCGCAATCGACGTGGTCTCCGAAATCAAGGCAAAGCTGGTTGCGGCCGCTGAGCCTGGCGTTGACAAGACCAAGATCGACAAGGAACTCACAGAGCTCAAGAACCAGCTGATTTCGATCTCTGAATCGGCTTCGTTCTCCGGTGAAAACTGGCTCAACAACACGACCGCTGCTGCAGCCGGCACCAAGTCGATCGTCGGCGGCTTCAACCGTGATTCCAGCAACAACGTCACCATCACGACACTGGACGTCGACACCAGCAAGACCACTCTGGTTGCTTCTGCTCTTGGCGATGCACAGTTCGGCCTGTTGACCAAAGACGTTGACTCCGACGCCCTCGATCCCGACGCTGCTTCTTCCGACGGTTCGTTCTATCTCCTCGACAACGGTGCTGCCACTGCAGCGACCGGTACCGAGATCGCACTGACAGCGGCTACCACGGATTCCGAAGTCACTTCCATGATCCGGGTCGTTGACTCGATCTTGCTCGAGATGACGGATGCGGCCTCCAACCTTGGTGCTGTAAACAGCCGGGTTTCGATGCAGGAAGACTTCGTGTCCAACCTGATGGACTCTATCGACTCGGGTATCGGCCGTCTCGTTGACGCCGACATGAACGAAGAATCGACCCGCCTGAAGGCCCTGCAGACACAGCAGCAGCTTGGTATTCAGGCCCTGTCGATCGCCAACAGCAGCTCGGAAAACGTACTGCAGCTGTTCCGTTAAGGTTCACTTCAAACTCGGTTTTCGAGTTGATCCAAACAGAACGCCGGGGAGCAATCCCCGGCGTTTTTTGCTTTTGCTCACATGCTTGAAAGAAATCTCGTGCGGTTAAATATTCAGTAACCATAGTCCGTCATTTTGATCGTCAAGAAATGGTGGGTCGTTGATCGGGGAAGACCGGAAACGACGGGCATGACGCCTTGCCACCGTTGCCGGTAACCGAGTCCGGTATGTCCCGCGTAATTTTGTCAAAAGGGACACTTCCATGACAAGCATCATGACTAACTCCGCAGCAATGTCTGCTCTCGCCACTCTTCGTTCCATCAACTCCGATATGGAGATGACACAGAACCGTGTATCGTCAGGTTACCGTGTTGAAACTGCTGCGGACAACGCCGCATATTGGTCGATTGCAACAACAATGCGTTCGGACAACAAGGCTCTCTCGACCGTTCAGGACGCACTCGGCCTCGGCGCTGCCAAGGTTGACGTTGCCTACACCGGCATGAGCGCCGCGATCGACGTGGTCTCCGAAATCAAGGCAAAGCTGGTTGCGGCCCGCGAGCCTGGCGTTGACAAGACCAAGATTGACAAGGAACTCACAGAGCTCAAGAACCAGCTGATTTCGATCTCTGAATCGGCATCGTTCTCCGGTGAAAACTGGCTCAACAACACGACCGCTGCTGCAGCCGGCACCAAGTCGATCGTTGGCGGTTTCAACCGTGATTCCAGCAACAACATCACCATCACCACACTGGACGTCGACACCAGCAAGACCACTCTGGTCGCTTCTGCTCTTGGCGATGCACAGTTCGGTCTCCTGACCAAGGACGTTGACTCTGACGCACTTGATCCCGACGCTGCCTCTTCGGACGGCTCGTTCTACCTCCTCGACAACGGTGCTGCCACTGCAGCGACTGGTACCGAGATTACGCTGACGGCGGCTACCACGGATTCCGAAGTCACTTCCATGATCCGGGTCGTTGACTCGATCTTGCTCGAGATGACGGATGCGGCCTCCAACCTTGGTGCTGTAAACGCCCGGGTTTCGATGCAGGAGAACTTTACCGCCGATCTGATGGACTCCATCGACAAGGGTATCGGCCGGTTGGTTGATGCGGACATGAATGAGGAATCGACACGCCTGAAGGCTCTGCAGACTCAGCAGCAGCTCGGCATTCAGTCACTGTCGATCGCCAACTCCAACTCGGAAAACATCCTGTCACTCTTCCGTTAAGAACGAGCAGGGCCGGGGCCGCTACAGGCAGCCACCGGTGGCACAATTCGAAAGGCCGCATCGGAAACGATGCGGCCTTTTTCGTTTGTCTGTCTTTCGGGTTTCCGTCGTTTGTTTTGACTTTGGTGTGCGTCGCGGTAACACGTTGGAATTATGGACTTACGTCACTTCTAAATGAGAAAAATATGAAATGAGAATGTGAATTCATTAGTAGAATTAGGGGTTGAATTAACTCCTCGTTAACCATAAGCCTTTACTTCTTAGTTACCGACGATGAACCGGAAGTTAACGGCAAGGGCCGATCCGGTTGCATGATGCAGGATCATCGTAACCGGAATAGTGGCCGGTATGCCCTGGGCAATTATAGGGGGCATTTAAATATGACCAGCATCATGACAAACGGCGCAGCAATGGCTGCACTCCAGACACTTCGTTCAATCAACTCTGAAATGCAGGAGACGCAGGCTCGGGTATCCTCGGGCTATCGCGTCGAAACTGCCGGCGACAACGCGGCTTACTGGTCGATCGCAACTACCATGCGGTCTGACAATCAGGCTCTCTCGACCGTTCAGGACGCTCTCGGTCTCGGCGCTGCCAAGGTCGACATTGCCTACACCGGCATGAGCGCCGCAATCGACGTGGTTTCCGAAATTAAGGCAAAGCTGGTTGCGGCCCGCGAGCCTGGCGTCGACAAGACCAAGATCGACAAGGAACTCTCAGAGCTCAAGAACCAGCTGATTTCGATCTCTGAATCGGCATCGTTCTCCGGTGAAAACTGGCTCAACAACACGACCACCGCTGCAGCTGGCACCAAGGAAATCGTCGCCGGCTTCAACCGTGATTCCAGCAACAGCGTCTCCATCACCACACTTGACGTCGATACTACCAAGACCACTCTGGTTGCTTCTGGTGCTGGCGATGCACAATTCGGCCTCCTGACCAAGGACGTCGACTCTGACGGCCTTGATCCCGCCGGTGTCTCTACAGACGGCTCGTTCTACCTCCTCGACAACGGTGCTGCTACTGCAGCGACTGGTACCGAGATAACGCTGACGGCGGCTACCACGGATTCTGAAGTCCTTTCCATGATCCGGGTCGTTGACTCGATCTTGCTTGAGATGACGGATGCGGCCTCCAACCTCGGTGCGATCGACAGCCGGGTTTCGATGCAGGAAGAGTTCGTCGCCAATCTGATGGACTCCATCGATATGGGTATTGGCCGGCTGGTTGATGCGGACATGAATGAGGAATCGACCCGCCTGAAGGCATTGCAGACACAGCAACAGTTGGGCATTCAGTCTCTGTCGATCGCCAACACCAATTCGGAAAACATCTTGCAGCTCTTCAAGTAGACCTGGAACGCGCCGTAAAGCAGCGCAAAGAGTGATCAGATTCTACCGTGCCGCCGGTCAACGGACATGGTGGATTAGCTGGTCCGCACCAAAATTGCCCTTGGTGCGGACTGGCAGCTAATCTGTGTGAGGGCCATATTGCATCAGGTCGGGCAGCCTGAGGTCATTCTCACACAAGTTTAGCTCTCTAGGTTTCCCTCGCGCATGAAGGCGCAGTCGGATTCCGTAATCCTCGCCTTCTGATTTTGAAGGAAAAGAAGATGAACCGGCCATCGTCAGCAATCGCCACCATCCGGAGAGGCTCATGACGGCCAGTTTCGCACGGTACCTTCCAGATTTCGAATTCACCGATATGAGTGGTTTTCATGCTGACCAGCATGTCAATGACGATGAAAAGCCTGCAGCTTTACCCCACGTAAATATCGAAAGCATCCGCGCCGAGGCGAAAGCCGAAGGCGAAGCGATTGCCCGGGCAGAGTTGACCCGGAAATTCGAAGCAGAACACCTCGCCATAGAAGCTCTTCACGCGGCCGAACTTGAGGCATTGCGGGAGGAACTGGAAACAAACGCCGCCAAAACCATTCCCGGTTCAATTGACGCCAGAAGCTCCGAGATCGCTGAACTGATAGCAGGCGATGTAGAAGCCGTGCTGGCGCCATTGGTCAATGAAGCAGTCCGCAAACGGATTCTTTCCGGTCTGGCCGACGAGATACGCAGGATACTCGCGCTCGAGAATGCAGGCCAGATCAGAGTGTGCGGCCCGGAAGCTCTTGTGGACGCCTTGCGCGAACAGATAGGCGCCGAAGCCGACCGGCTGACCATCCAGATAAATGATGGATTTGACATAGAGATTGAAGTCAATCGGACCCAGTTTGCCAGCCGCTTGTCCGATTGGTCCAAAGCGCTCGCAGAGGTACTCTGATGGCCGAAGGCGACTCAACACACCAGGGCAAGAACGAAATCATCATCGTCAAAAGACGCGGCGGTAATGAAGAAGAAGGCAGCCACGGTGGCGTCTGGAAGATCGCCTACGCCGACTTCATGACCGCCATGATGGCCTTCTTTCTGGTCATGTGGTTGGTCAACGCCGCCAATGAGGAAAGCAAGGCATCGGTCGCGAGCTATTTCAACCCGATCAAATTGATGGATGACAAGCCGACCGATCGTGGCATCAAGCAGGTTGGGAATACTCAGGACGGGGAAGCAAAAGCACCAAAATCTAAGTCGGACGGACAAGGGACCACCGACGGCCAGGCCGCTGACGAAGGCAAGCAGGAGAAAGCTTCCGCTGGAGAAAAGCAGGATTATTCGGAATCTGACTACTTCGAAAATCCTTACTCGGTACTCGCGGAAATTGCCCAGGAGACCGGAACCCAGGCCAACATATCCGAAAAGGGGGAAGGCGGGGCGTCACAATCGGGGCCGTCAACCGGCGCTTCCGGTGGCGATGCCTATCGCGATCCTTTCGACCCGGATTTCTGGTCAAAACAGGTCGAACAGGAACAGAAGTCCCTTGAGGACAGTCAGGCGATGGTCGAAGCGGACGATTATCCGCAAAACATGGCGCCGCCCGATGCCGTAGATGATTTCGGTCTGCAGGACGATCCTTATGCGCAGGCCGGAAATTTCGGTGGCAAAACCCAGGATGGGCCGCTGGGTAACAAGGCTGCGGAGACTGAAGGCGAGGGTGGCACAGGTCAGGAAGCCGAGGCGACAGCAGCCAAGATCGCCAAGATCAAAGCCGAGGCGGATGAATTAAGGGAAGAAATCGCCAAGGCACTTGGTGGTGGGTCCGGTAAACTTGCCGAAGGTTTGACCGTGACTCCTTCCGAAGGTGGTCTGCTCGTGTCTCTTACGGACCAGCTTGATTTTGGTATGTTCAATGTCGGTTCGGCAGTGCCCGGGCGAGATCTTGTCGTTGCGATGGAAAAAATTGGCGGGCTGTTGGCAAGACGTCCCGGCGCAATCGCGATCCGCGGTCACACTGATGCACGGCCATATACATCCGGCAATGATGACAATTGGCGCCTGTCGACGGCACGCGCCCATTCGGCCCTGTTCATGCTTGTCCGCGGTGGCGTGCCTGAAGAGCGGATAATCCAGGTATCGGGTTTTGCAGACCGGCGCCTCAAGGATCCGGAAAATCCCTATGCCGAGGTCAATCGCCGTATTGAGATTCTCGTCGAGCCCGAAGGGAGCTGATGGTGCGGCGCGCCTGCAAACTTGCACCCGTGAGCCTCGCCGTCTTTGCGGCGATGTTTGCTTTCGGAGCTGGCGCGGAAGAACCACCGCTTCCGTTCGAGCTGTTCCACGGTGCAGAGGCTTTTCCGAGTATTCGTACACAACCAGCTCCAGCCGGCCATGCTGAACTCGCGCCGGCAGGTCATGAGCCCGATACCGGTCATGCAGGTGAACAGGTGCCCGAAACGCATGATGCCAAGGCTGAAGCGGCGGCCGGGACAGACCACGGTGTAGCCGAAGCAAACCAGGTTCATGAACCAGAAGGCGTCAAGGCGCCGTATTTCGAGCCGGGCGAGGTCGCTGCTTTTGATATGGGTGATCAGATGCACACCCTCGAGCCGTACAAGCTGATACGGTCACTACAGTTCGTTCAGGATGCGGTGGTTCAGGGTGATCATTCGGCCATGGAAATGCAGCGCTTTCTGGTCGGCGTCATCGACAGCCGGCTGCGCGAGGCGGACCAGGCCGTCTTTGATGACCCGCGCAATGTTGACGCGGCCCTGATTTACGCGATGAGCGGCGGCAATCCGGCGACCCTCGACATTCTGGCGATCAAGGACAAGTTCGGTAATTTCGACAACGAAGTCACGACCGTGCTGCGGGCATATCTCAACGGTCGGGCGGCCAAAACCCAGACAACGCTGAAAGACGTGGTCAAGATCTACCGGGATACCGAGATCGGACCTTACATTACATTGGTGGCGGCAAATGTGACGGCCTCGCTGAACGATGTGGCTGCGCTGGAACTGTTCGACTGGGCAAGATTGACCGCTCCCGGTACGCTGGTCGAGGAGGCTGCGCTGCGGCGGTCGCTCTTCATCGCGGCGCAGAAGAACATGGTGGATGAGGCATTGCACTACGCGCAGCTCTATGCGCGCCGTTTCATCAATTCTCCCTATGCCGGTCAGTATGCTGATCTTCTGGTCGATCTTGTGCTTCTCAATTACGAGAAGATTGGTGATGATGGATTGAGTGAAATCCTCTCCTTCATGGACCGGCCGCGTAAGCGCGAGATCTATCTCCGCATTGCGCGAAAGGCGGCAATCTCCGGCCTTCGCGATCTGGCGGTGTTCTCCTCCGATAGGGCCGAAGCATTGCTGGGAGTTAACGACAAGACGCCGCAAGCAATGGCGGAGCTCTATTCCGGCATGGCCAAAATACCGACTGATGGCGTTGATGGTGTCCTGGAGAGTATAAACTCCCTTTCAGGAGCCCGTTTGTCACGGCGTGACCGTGCATTACGTGAGGCTGCAAGGGTTGTTGCGAGTGAGGTGGTAAAGAAACCCGTCCTCGACAGCTTCACGCAAGCAATGCCGTCCATCATGGCACAACCGGATGTGAAGCAGGATGGTGAAAACCTCCAGACCGCAGCCGGCGTTGAGAAGAAAGCCGGGAGTTCGATTTTCAGACGGGTGAAAACCGCTGATGATTCGAACCGGGCGGTCGAGGAAGAAGCATTCAAGGGTTATGTGTCGGACCGGAAGCAAGCGCTCGAGCGTATAGACAAGCTGCTTGAGTGAATTGAAGAGGAAAGCGTCGTGAGTGCATTGGATATGGTGTTGCAGCGGCAAGTTCCTGCACGGCCGGCCGGCAAGACTGGCGAAGCTCACTCAGGTGCGGATGCGGCTGGGGATTCTAGGAATGACGCATTTTCAGCCGCCCTTTCTCAGGAGAAACGCAGCGCAGCAGCTGAACCGGACAAGGTTGAGCCAAAGGACGAAGCAGACAGCGGTGCGGATGCGACGGAGTCTGACAGCCAGGTTGCTGCTGATTCCGGACAGTCCGACGAGATACTGAACCTGTTGTCGGGATTGATGTCGAGCGCGGCCTATTCCGATAACGCAGTGCTTAGAAAGACCGGGCCGGCGGAAGATCCCGCGCTTGAAGCTGAAGCTGAAGTTGAAGCCGAAGCTAAGCTCAGGGCCGAAGGTTTCGAAGAAGAAACCGCTGATGCGCCGACCGCTGTCATTCCGAACAAACCGGACATGGCAGTATCGGTTGATACGAATGAGACGCAGCTGAAAGAAGCTGCGAAAACCGTTGGCGCCAAGGGTACTCTGGTCGATACAAATCAAGGCTCTGCTCAGTCGGCTAAACCTGACGCAGTTGCTGAGCCCGTTGCCAGCGCCAAAGCAGGCGAGGGCCAGGTCGGCCAGATGTCCGCTGACACCAAGTCATCGGCCACACTGGCGGCAGCGGCTGGAATGGCAGGGCAGGGTGCCCAGCCTGCAGCTAAAACTCAGGCTGCGGATGCAGCACCGAGCCGGCAGAAAGACAATTCAGCCGTCAAGGAAGTCATGCGCGCCATTGGCATGGACGGCGAGCCAAAACCGGTTGACGCTGAAACTGCGAAGACCCAGGTCAGGGGCCGCAATTCCGCCAAGCAGGGCGGCGTTGCAGACCGGCGGATGGACGAGCTGACCGACTCCAAGGGTGGCAAGGTCGAAGTGATTGAATCGCGCCGGTTCATGCCTGCCCAGAACATGTCTGCAAACGCTCAGCAACTGACCCGCTCTCTGGTCGACGCTGGCGGTACCGCGCTGGCAGCCCATCGCGCAGCATCAGCGCAGCCTGTTGCCCCGACAGCTATGCAGCAGGCAGGTCAAACGCTCCACACCCTCAAGCTTCAGCTCAATCCCGCGTCGCTCGGTAGCGTCACCGCGGTTCTGAAACTTTCGGGAGATGATCTGTCCGTCGAGATCAAGGTTCAGACGGCTGAAGCATACCGGCAGATCAAGGAAGACAATCAATCAATTCTCAAGGCTCTGCGCGGGCAGGGATTTGGCGTTGAGCAGATCACCGTTCAGCATGTTGTCGGACCTGACCGCTCTTCAAGCCAGACGCCTCAGCAGGGGTTCCAGGCGAACCAGCAGGGTCCAGGATCAAGTGATGCCCAGTCATCCGGCAAAGACAGCGGAAGCAACAATGCAGGACAGCAACGGTCCGGCAGCCAAGGGGGGCAAAGCCATGAACAAAGTTCGTATGCTGGTCCTGGCGCTGGCCGTACTGACGGCGTGTATCTCTGATGGATTGACGCCACGCCATGCCCAGGCGGCAACCGGTGTCTGTGAGGCCGAAATACTGGCGGCGGCAAGGGCCTATGGCGTCCCGCCAGGCATTCTGCATTCCGTTGGCCTGACCGAGACCGGCCGCAAGGGTTCGCTCTACCCCTACGCGCTCAATATTGAGGGCCGCACCGTCTTTGCAAAAAGCCGCAGCGAGGCGTTGCGTGAATTCGAGCAGGCGCGAGCCGAAGGCAAGACCCTGATCGATCTCGGATGCATGCAGATCAATCACCGCTATCATGGTGCTGAATTTCCGTCTGTGAATGCCATGCTGGACCCGCACGCCAATGTAGAATACGCGGCACGCTTTCTTTCAAAGCTGCATGCTCGCCATGAAACATGGACGATGGCTGTGGCGCGCTACCATGCCGGCCCGAATAATGATCCGGCGCAGAAGCGATATGTCTGCCGGGTGATCGCAAACCTCATCGCAACCGGCCATGGAGCATGGACGAAACAGGCCAGATCTTTCTGCAGTTAATGCAACCCTAGGTCGTGAGCGCCACTTTTCTGCCCGATTTGTAACAATTTGTTAAGATTTAGGCGTTTCTAAACGACGCAAGAAAAAAATTAACCTTTTGTTAACTTTTCCCAACATATTTGTGTGTAGTGGATGAGCGGCATACTACATCTAGCCAAATCAGCGGGAAATATGGTTAATCAATTATTAATTGTCACCATATCAATTTAATAGTTTACGCCGATTCAGCGGATTCGTACTTCTTATGCAACGAGGCACCACACTGATTCGGAGGCGAACGAATGATCGTAGTGGTTGATGATCGGCAATTAGTAAAAGACGGGTACACATCCCTTTTTGGGCGCGAAGGAGTTCCTTCGGCAAGCTTTGATTCGATTGAATTCGGCGAGTGGGTACACACGGCGGCAGATTCGGATCTTGAGGCTGTCGAAGCCTTCCTGATCGGGCATGGCGAGCAGATGATGGATTTGCCCCGGGCGATCCGTGATCGTTCGCAGGCTCCGGTGATCGCGGTCAGCGATACACCATCACTTGAATCCACCCTGGCGTTTTACGACAGCGGTGTGGATGACGTGGTGCGCAAGCCGGTTCATCCCCGCGAAATTCTGGCGCGTGCGGCGGCAATCCGCCGTCGTCTCAAGGCAATCTCGACTCATATCGAAATCGGTCCGATCCGGGTCTATTCCGACGGGCGGGATCCAGAGATCGAGGACCGGACATTTGCGCTTCCAAGACGCGAACGCCGCATCCTTGAGTATCTTGTCTCAAATCGCGGCCGCCGGGTGACCAAGCAGCAGATTTTCAATGCGATCTACGGCATCTTCGACGAAGACGTGGAAGAGAATGTTGTTGAAAGCCACATATCCAAGCTGCGCAAGAAGCTGCGCAAGCGTCTGGGCTTTGACCCTATCGATTCAAAGCGGTTCCTCGGATACCTGATCGACTGGAAGTAAGTGGGTTTTGGCCAGCTGATCCAATTCAGTTGGCCGGTTCCAAATGCATCGAAAGCAATCAGGTTCACGCAAGGCCCGCGAGCTAATCTAAGTCGCAGTAGCAAACGAGGGATTACGCGATGAGCCTTTACGGAATGATGCAGACCGGTGCGTCTGGAATGAACGCGCAAGCCAACCGCTTGAGCACCGTTGCCGACAATATCGCGAACTCCAGTACGCCCGGCTACAAAAAAGCAAGCACTGCATTCTCTTCGCTCATCTTGCCCAGCAGCGCTGGCTCTTACAATTCCGGCGCGGTCCAGACGAGCGTACGCTACTCGATTACCGAGGCAGGCCCACTGGAATTCACCACGTCGAATACCGACCTGGCAATTGATGGTGATGGCTTCTTTATCGTAAATGACAGCAAGGGAAGCTCGTTCCTTACGCGCGCCGGTGCGTTCGTCAAAGATGGTGACGGAAACCTCGTCAATGCTGCCGGTTATACGCTCATGGGCTACGACTACACCGGCGGCACGCCGGCACCGGTTGTCAATGGATTTGACGGGTTGGTCCCGGTGAATGTTCAATCCGCAGGTCTGACTGCAACGCCTTCATCAAACGGTAATTTCTTTGCCAACCTTGATGACAGTGAGGCTGTTGTCGCGCCTGCCAACCTGCCGTCGTTAAACGCCGTGACTGCGGAATATTCCCATAAAAGCTCACTGGTTGTCTACGATACGGTCGGCGCGGAAATCCTCCTCGATTTCTACTATACCAAAACCGCCGATGATAATTGGGAGGTTGCTGTATATGATCGTTCAACAGCCACGCCAGGTACGGCTTTCCCTTACGGTAGCGCTGCGCTCGCAACTCAGTCGCTGGTATTTGATCCTGCCCTCAATGGCGCTCTTGATGCGGGTAGTCCGACCGATATCACGCTGACTGTGCCCGGTGGTGCCGTGCTCACTATCGACCTGGCGGATATGACGCAGCTCAACTATCCCTTTACGGTTGATGATGCCGACGTGAACGGCAATGCGCCAAGCGCCGTTACAGACGTTGAGATCTCCGCCGATGGAACCGTCTACGCAAAATACGAGAACGGTGACCTGAAGCCACTCTATCAAATCGCGCTCGCAAATGTTGCCAGTCCGAACAATCTCATCCCGCTTGCCGGAAACGTCTATTCGCAGGGTATCGATTCGGGCGTCATCACCACAGGATTCGGTGGTTCAGGCGGCTTCGGCAATCTGATTTCCGGAGCTCTGGAAGGGTCTAATGTTGACCTCGCAACTGAGCTGACGGACATGATCGCATCCCAAAGAAGCTACACAGCCAATTCCAAGGTTTTCCAGACCGGCTCTGACCTGTTGGACGTCCTCGTAAATCTCAAGCGATAGTTTCGCTTCGGGAGCTAGAAAGAACAGTCAATGTCTCTGACATCAGCACTTAATACGGCGCAATCGTCTCTGTCGAATTACGCGACACAGACAAGTGTAGTGTCGCGCAACATAGCCAACGCGTCCGATCCGAATTATTCCCGTCGTGATGCCATTCTGACAAATTCCCTGATCGGTGCTCAGGGGGTTAGCGTTCAGCGCGCGCAGGACATGGCTTTGTTTGTGCGGAGCATCACCGACACATCGACGTCCAGCGCGCAGGACACCCTGCTCAATGGCCTGACTGATCTGAAAAACATTCTGGGTGGCAATGACTACGAAACGTCACCCGCTGTACTGATTGCAACCATGCGCGACACCCTCGCTACGTTTGCTGCGAAACCTGGTGAGGCGACGCTTGCGCAAACGGCCGTTGCTGATGCGGTTTCTGTTGCAAACGGGCTTAACGACGCTTCCAAGGCCGTGCAGACCGTCAGATATGAGGCTGACAAGGAAATCGGACAGCAGGTCGACGAACTCAATGAGTTGCTTGCACGGTTCGAGACCAACAACAACAAAGTCTTCAGCGGGACACAGACTGGTAAGGATGTAAGTGCCGAGCTGGATGAGCGTGACTCGTTGCTCAAGCAGATTTCGTCCATCATCGGCGTGACCCAGATTACCCGGTCCGGCAATGATATGGCGCTCTATACAAGCGATGGTATCACATTGTTTGAGACGGTTGCGCGTCCTGTGGAATTCCAAACGTCCGCCGGCTTCTCGGCATCACTCGACGGCAACCAGGTGTTTGTTGATGGCGTTCCACTGGCCTCTGGGCAGGGCGCCAGCACGACTGGCCGTGGTTCGCTGCAGTCGCTGCTGCAGATCCGCGACGACTACGCCCCGGAGATGCAGGGCCAGCTCGACGAGATTGCGCGTGCACTTGTTGTCGCTTTCGCTGAAACAGATCAGACGGCCAGTGCGCTGCCGGATATGGCGGGTCTCTTTACATGGTCTGGCGGGCCGGCAATTCCCGCAGGTGCCACAATAGTTCCCGGCATCGCGGCGACGCTAACGGTTAACCCGGCGCTCGTGCAGTCGCTTGGCGGCGATCCCAACTTGTTGCGTGATGGCGGCATCAACGGTGCTGCATACATCTCCAATTCGACAGGTGCTACGGGCTATTCCGCGCTGTTGGATTCCTATGTTCAGGCGTTGGACGAACCGATGGCGTTCGATGTGGCGGCAGGGCTTTCGACCTCAACCGGTCTCTTGGGGTTCGCCGCCGATTCAATCGGCTGGCTTGAACTCAATCGAAGCGATGCGGCATCTTCGGCTGAATCGCGCGAAGCGTCGCTGTTCCGGTCGGTCGAAGCCCTTTCGAACATCACTGGTGTTTCTTTGGATGAAGAAATGTCGATGCTGCTCGAACTGGAACAGTCCTACAAGGCATCTGCGCGCTTGATGACTGCGGTTGATGAAATGCTCAAGGCACTCTTGGCGGTGGCGAGGTAAGAAAATGAAAACCAGTTTCGTTTCAAATCTGGCAATGCAGAACGCCATGCGAATGACCATCAGTAGCGGGCAGACTGAAATTCAGAAGCTCAATAAGGAAATTGTCACGGGCCGCTACGCCGATATCGGTTTGTCGCTCGCCGCCAAAACCTCCAACAGCGTCTCGCTCAACTCTGATGTGTCCCGGTTGAAGGGTATACTTGATTCAAACTCTTTGGTGACGCAGCGGCTTTCAGCTTCCCAATCGTCGATGACGTTGATGGCTGATGCCGCCCAGCAGATGCTTGAGGCATTCATCACGGTCAATGGATCAAACGATGTAAACCGTTTGCAGATTGCTCAGCGCGATGTTGAATCGGCCCTCGGGGCGTTTACCATCGCTGGCAACACCTCTTCCAATGGTGAATATCTGTTCGCCGGCATCAATGCCGGCACCCAGCCGCTCGAAGAGTACCTGGCTGCTGGGTCCGCACCAAAGGCAGCGTTTGACGCGACTTTCCTGGGGCATTTCGGTTTCGCTCAAGATGATCCGGCGGCAGCCAACATCACCGTCGCGCAAATGAATACCTTTATCTCCACTGTGCTCGAACCGACCTTTACCGGTGCGGACTGGAATACCAACTGGTCCAGTGCTTCCGATACCAATATCTCGAGCCGCATATCGACAAACGAGGTGGTGAGTTCCAGCACCAATGCCAATTCGACAGGAATGCGGAAGTTTGCATTGGCTGCAGTCATTGGCATCGAGTTGCTCAATTCACCGATCTCCGATGAAGTTCGCACCGCCGTGAACGCCTCCGCCATCAGTTACGCTGGCAGCGCTGTGACTGGTATCGACAGTGAACGCAGCAATCTCGGTGTATCTGAAAGTCGTATCACCAAGGCAAATACTGCTTTGGAATCGCAACTAAGCATCATCACACTGCACTTGGGTGATGTTGAAGGTGTGGATGCCTATGCGGCGTCCACACGCATGCAAACTTTGATGGACCAGATTGAGTTGTCCTACACACTCACTGCCCGGATCCAGCAAATGAGCTTGATGAATTACTTGTAACTGTAGCGCCCGGAGTTGCCGGGCATAAATGGACAAACATGAAGGGCGTCTGAATGTACCAATTTTCCTATGCGGATGTTCAGGAGGATGGTGTTGCCTTAGCGCGCGAACGCGAGCGTGAAGCAATCAATCATTCAATTTCGCTGCTAACAGCAGCCAAGGCCAGTGGCCTTGAATCCCGGGACGCAATCGAAGCCGTCTATTTTTCCAGCCGCCTTTGGGTCCGGTTTGTGGAAGATCTGGCGTCACCTGATAATCAACTGGCTGAGGAACTCCGGGCAAACCTGATTTCCATAGGCATCTGGATCATCAAGGAATCTGAGCGCATCCGGAAGCGTGAATCAGATAATTTTCAGGGCATCATCGATATCTCGATCATCATCAGGGACGGGTTGAAATGAAAAGCTCTCTGCGCATTTCGCTAAAGGCTGGCGAACGCATCTTTATCAACGGGGCGGTGCTTCGGGTAGATCGCAAGGTAGCACTTGAGTTTCTCAATGATGTAACGTTCCTGCTTGAAAATCACGTACTGCAGCCTGAACAGGCTACGTCTCCGCTCAGACAGCTCTATTTCATCGTCCAGATGATGCTGATCAATCCGGAAGGCGCAGAGCAGGCGATGGGTATGTTCCGCAAGTCGGTCGTCATGTTGCTGACTTGCTTCAAGAACGAGGAAGTTCTTACCGAGCTCAAGCATATTGATGGTATGGTGACCCAGGGTCGGGCCTTCGAAGCTCTCAAGGCGCTTCGTGCGCTGTATCCCATCGAAGAGCAAATCCTTGACACGGCAGGCATGTCGGCGGGAACCATTGAACAAATTCGCAAGGAGTTGGCGCCATGGACGTAAATTCAGTCGGCAGCGCATCATCGGCAACCGCATCGGCGGCGACAACCGCCTCCAAGAAGGCGGCGCTCGATTACGATACATTTCTGACCCTGCTCGTGCAGCAGATGAAGAACCAGGATCCGACCGAGCCAATGGACGCAACCGAGCAGATTGCCCAGCTCGCAACCTTCAGTCAGGTTGAGCAGACCATCCAGACCAACACCAATCTGGAAAACCTGCTTCAGTCCTCGACCCTCAATCAGGCCGGTTCGATCATCGGACGCACGATTACCTCTGCCGATGAAACCGTCACCGGTGTTGTTGAAGAAGTTAAGGTCTATTCCGACGGCTTGATTGCGGTACTCGATACTGGCAAGCAGGTCCTGGTTGGTGCAGGCGTGACGATCCGCTGAGATGAACGAAGCTGACGCCCTTGATATTGTTCAAACCGCGATCTGGACCGTGCTGGTATGCTCGGGCCCGGCGGTCTTTGTGGCAATGTTCGTCGGTGTCGGCATCGCCTTCATCCAGGCTTTGACACAGGTCCAGGAAATCACCCTGACCTTCGTGCCAAAAATCGTTGCCATCCTGATCACGGTGGCAGTTTCCGCACCTTTCGTTGGCGCGCAGATTTCGACCTTTACGGATATCGTTTTCCAACGTATCCAGTCCGGCTTCTAATCCGTCCGGATGCTGTGGGAAACTGCCGGTCGTTTTCCACGCGATGCGATTGAGCATACCCCCGCAATCACTCTGCCACCTTCGCGCAAGCTTCGGCCTATAGGGTCGCGATGACCTATTGCGTGGGCATGATGCCTGCGCTGTGCTCCGGAGCTCCGCAAACATGGCCAACCCGCAAGCGCTGGCGATCCAGAAGACAGGTTTTCAGGGCAAGGACATGGGCTTTGCCTTTGGCATTGTCGTCATCCTGTCCATCCTGTTCTTGCCAATTCCGGCTTTCCTGATTGATATAGGACTGGCGTTTTCCATCGCGTTCTCGGTGCTCATCCTGATGGTGGCGCTCTGGATTCGCCGTCCGCTCGATTTCTCCTCGTTCCCGACGATTCTGCTGATCGCCACGATGATGCGCTTGTCGCTCAACATAGCGACCACACGTGTCATCCTGTCTGAGGGGCATCTTGGCCCTGATGCGGCTGGTCAGGTGATCGGCGGTTTCTCGCAGATGGTCATGTCCGGTGATTTTGTCATCGGCGTTATCGTCTTCCTGATTCTGGTTACAGTGAACTTTATCGTGATCACCAAGGGTGCGACGCGTATCGCTGAAGTCGGCGCCCGCTTTACCCTCGACGCCATTCCCGGCAAGCAGATGGCCATCGACGCCGACCTCTCTGCCGGAATGATTGATGACAAGCAGGCTCACGAACGGCGCAAGGAACTGGAGCAGGAGAGCTCGTTCTTCGGCTCCATGGACGGCGCGTCCAAGTTTGTTCGTGGCGACGCCATTGCCGGTCTGCTGATTACCGGCATCAACATGTTCGGTGGCGTGATTATCGGTTACGCCCGTCACGACATGCAAATCGGCGAAGCTGCAGACGTGTTCGTGCGGCTGTCAGTTGGTGACGGACTGGTCAGCCAGATCCCGGCTCTGATCGTGTCGCTGGCGGCTGGCCTCTTGGTTTCCCGCGGCGGCCAGCTGGGTTCCACCGACGAAGCGGTTATTGATCAATTGGGCGGCTATCCCCGCGCCCTCTTTGCCGCGTCGGGATTGCTCTTTCTGCTGGCTGTCATGCCCGGTCTGCCGTTTCTGCCTTTCTTTGTCCTGGGAGCGGGTATGGCTTTCGGCAGTTGGGCTATTCCGCGCCAGCGCGACCAGCTGGCCAGGGAAGAAGCCCAGGAAATCCATCGCGGCGAGCAAGAGCAGAAAGACAAGGAAAAGGATTCGGTCAAGTCGATCCTCAAGACAGCCGAAATCGAACTGGTGCTCGGCAAGCAGGTTGCCACCAAGCTGCTCGGGTCCCACGAGGAACTGGCCTTCCGGGTCGCCAAGATGCGCAAGAAATTCGCCACCCAGTACGGTTTCGTTGTGCCGGAAATCAAGGTGACCGACGATATATCGATCAAGGACAAGAGCTATCATATCCGCATTCATGGAACCACGGTCGCTGCCAATGATCTCAGGGTCGGCGAGTTGCTGGTGGTTCTTGCCGGCACCCATCGGCCCTCGCTACCGGGTGACGAGATCCGCGAACCGGCGTTTGGTCTGCCCGCGCTCTCGGTTCCTGAAAGCTTCGGCGAGGATCTCAAACGCGAAGGCTTCCAGCCGATCGATAACGTCTCGGTGGTGTTGACCCATCTCTCCGAAGTGATCCGCAACAACCTTCCGCAATTGCTGTCCTACAAGGACATGAAGATCCTGATCGACAGGCTGGATCCGGAATACCGCAAGCTGGCCGACGAGATCTGCACCTCGCACATGTCCTATTCCGGCTTCCAGGCGGTTCTCAAGCTGTTGTTGGCCGAGCGTGTCTCGATCCGCAACCTGCACCTCATTCTCGAGGCGGTCGCCGAACTTGCGCCGCATGTCCGCAAGACCGAGCAGATTGTCGAGCATGTGCGCATCCGTATGGCCCAGCAGCTCTGCGGCGACATTGCGCGCAACGGCCAGCTCAATGTCCTCAGGCTCGGCAACAAGTGGGATCTGGCCTTCCATCAGGCACTCAAACGCGATCCGAAGGGCGAAATCATCGAATTCGACATCGATCCGCGCATGCTGGAGGAGTTCTCCGAGGAAGCAACCAAGGTCATTCGCGAACACATGGATAAAGGCGTGCCATTTGTGCTGGTAACCTCGCCCGACTCACGGCCTTATGTCCGCATGATTGTCGAGCGAATTTTTGCAACACTGCCTGTGCTGTCACACGTTGAAATCGCGAAGGGTATCGAGGTCAAGCTTCTCGGCTCGATTTCGTGATCGAGGACCCCGAAGGCACGGTGCTGGCCCTCTTTCTGGCGTTCTGCCGGATCGGCGGTTGTTTCATGGTGCTGCCCGGGTTTTCCAGCTTTCGCGTTCCTCTTCAGATTCGCCTGTTCGTCGCGGTCGCCGTTTCCATGGCACTGCTTCCCACTCTCTGGGACACCATCTATCCAAATGTTAAGGGCGGTGGCGGCGGTTATATTATCCTTGTCGGCGCGGAAATGCTGATTGGCGTCACCTTGGGTTTGGTCGCCCGTTACATTGTGGTGTCGCTTCAGTATGCAGGCACCGCCATTTCCATGGCGATCGGTTTCAACTCTTCCCCAGGCGCCGGCGTGATCGAGAACGAGCCGGAAGGGCCGCTCACGTTGATGCTCACCTTTACCGCTCTGTTCATTCTGTTCCTGACCGACTTCCATCATATGATAATCGCGTCATTGGTTCGGTCTTATGGCTTCATGCCGATGAGCACCGGTTTCGAGCCCAGACTGGCTTTGATGACCCTCACCGATACCCTTGCCGGTTCATTCATGCTTGCGCTCCGGCTGGCCAGCCCGTTCCTGGCCTATGGGCTGATTTTCAATCTGTCGATTGGCATGGTCAACAAGCTTGCACCGCAGATTCCGGTCTACTTTATCTCGATTCCGTTCATCCTTACCGGAGGATTGATCCTGTTCTACTTCGGGTCCAACACATTCTTTTCCTTGTTCGTTGATGGGTTCGCTGCCCTTTTCATGGACTTGATCTGAGATGGCTGCGTCGCGCTCGGAAAAGCTCTCCCGCCTGGTTAGGGTGCAGCGCCAGATCGAACGGATGGCCGAGTATGAGCTGTCCCTAACCTTGCGGGAGCAGGCAGTGACGGATGAAACCCAGGAGGCACTGGTCTCGGCTGTGGGGTCTTTCAATCCCATCCATGCGGCGATGTCGCATCAATATGCCCAGCGATTTCAGAGGCTTTCTGCAAAATCACAATTGCTGGTGAGAGCCAAGAGCTTGCAGGAACGCCGCATGCTGACAGAGAAAACCAAGGCTGACCGGTTAGCCGATCAGGCAGGCCGGGCTGCTGAGGCAGAGGACAGGTTGGCCACCGACGAGACCCTGCTCGATCTTCTCGATAGTTCCATTCAGCGCCGCGGGGCTGATTGAAACGGCTGCAGCGTTGCGTATCCAATCGGATGTGCAAAGGACACTGCAACACTTTGAGATGACGCATTCAGGGTATCGTTCAAAAGAGCCCATTTGGACGCGACATGCGTTGGCCGCCTCTGTCGCGCAAGGCCAGCGTAAGCTTCATGGGGCAAAGTGTCAGGGACCATTTCCGGTCAGTTCCTGCGAGGCAAGCTCTTTGTCGATACAAACAGCAACCGATATTATTCTTGATGTCGTGCGGGCGGCGGACCCCGCCGTGGCACAGCGGGCGGAAGCCATGCTCGAAACGGCTGCGGCGCGCAAGTCCGAGAAGGCCGCCGGCACACCCGCGTTCCAGCACCAGTTGCTGGCCTCTGCGGATTCGTCATCCGTCTCCGTGTCGGCCTCCAAGGACATTGCGCCCGACAAGACTCTTGAAACATATCAGCGCTTTGAAGCGATGATCCTGCAGAACTTCATTGGCTCCATGCTGCCCAAAGACAGCGAACAGCTCTACGGCAAGGGAACCGCCGGTGAAATCTGGAAAGGCATGATGGCCGAGCAATTGGGTGCTGCGCTGTCCAAGGGCGGCGGTATTGGCATCGCAGCGCGCATGATGGGTGATCGGTTCAGTGCCGGGTTGTCGCCTGAATCAGCCGATGGCATCGGATCCAACGTGACCAATCGCGCGGCCGGCCTGATCAACGAAATTCAGAAGCAGGTCCTGGCCGATGTCGCCGGATCTGATGAAGCCAAAGACTCGACAGAAAAATCCAGCCAGGGGCAACAAACAACATGAGCGACCTGAACTCACACGACCATCGTATCATTGGCGTCTTGTCCCGTCTTGAAGCCGTTATCGATGCGGAAAATGCGGCAATCGGCACCGACCCGGATTTTGACCTCGCCCGATCGAATTCAATCAAGAGCCGCTGCCTCTACGACATGACCATGTTGTTCAATGGCGTGCGTCCCGGCAATCTCGAACCGGGACACAAGCAGCATCTGGAGACCGTGCAGGCCAAGTTGAAAGTCAACAGCCTGAAGGTCAAGGCGCATCTGGAAGCAGTCAGCGACATTGCCGACATGATCAAGGAAACCGTTGCTGCCTGGGAAGCTGACGGTACCTATTCTGCAGACCAGTTCAGGGCTCATGAATTGTCATGATCAAAATGCTCGGCACCGGCGTCTGGATATGTGTAGTGGCGCTGGCGTCGGTCTATTTCTCAGTTCAGGTATCCAACAAGAAGGAACCCGTTGAACCGGATCCTGCGATGTTTGGTGGCCTCGAAACCATTCGCGGTGAGGTGACATCGATCCCGGTGATTAGCAGCGGTGCTGTGCAGGGCTACTTCCTGACCCGGCTGTCTTATACGGTCGATCCCCTCAAGGTGGCCAAGCTCTCCATTCCCGTCGACGAACTGATCACCGACGCGCTCTATACCGCGCTGGTCGGCGAACCGGTAATTGATTTCCCGGACATGGAGATGTTTGATCTCGAGGCCTTCAAGAGCCACATCCGCAACACTCTCAACGAGCGGGTTGGCGAGGAGTTGTTCAAGGATGTGATCGTCGAACAGATCGATTTCCTGTCCAAGGAAGACATCCGTTCCAATGTGCAGCAGGGCCGTTCGCTGAAGAACAATCCAACCGTTGAGCGCACAGTTCCACCTCCTGCCGCTGAAGCGCCGACGCACTGATCCGCGCTCAATCACCCCCTCGGGGCCGCATGTCAGTTGCTTTCGGGATTCCGGTATTGTTCGTTGACCAATCCGAACTCCGCCATCAGCCGGCCGACAGCCACCTGGATGTGATATAGGCCGATCACGGCGGAACCGGTTTGAAGACCAAGCCCGAGGCCGCGCAAGGGCGCCGCGGCAAGCAGTGCCAGCGATTTGGCCAGAGTCCGGGCCCGTCCGGGAATGCCCGGCCACTGCCGTTTTTCCAGTATTGCCGAGATCGCACCGTTCCGCAGCGATCGTGCATTGAGCCACGAAAACTCGGCCCGCCGCGCCGGCAGTGTTTCCATCACGGCCGCTTCCGCGCTCCAGCCGAAGGCGAAGCCGCGTGCCTTGGCACGGCGGTAAAAGTCACTGTCGCCGCCGCCAATGAAGTTGAAGGCCGGGTCGAGAAAGGGTCTTGGCATCATGTCAAGCACTGGCCGGGAAATCAGCACATTGCCGGATGAATAGAGGATCGGAACAAGCCCGGATTCCTGATAGTGCGGAGTGAAAACCGGATGCCGGCGCCAACCGTCGAGTGCCTTGTCGGCAAATACCGGGATCTGGGGCCCGCCAACCAGATCGGCGCCCGTCTTGAGCGCGGTTTTCATCAGGCCTGACAACCACTCAGGCCCGGCAATTTCGTCATCGTCGATCACGGCGATATGGGTAAGCCGGGGAAATTCCGCCAACGCGGTTTCCCAACCGGCATTGTAAGCATGGCAGTTGCCGCGCCGATGCGCCACGATGATGATGCCCTTGAGCCGCGAGCTTGTCAGCCAGTCGGCGGCGGCGTGCGCGCCCTGCAGGCCCTCGGCGTCATTGTCCATGATCACAACGGCCGTATCATCGCCAAATCCCTGCGCCTGCAGCGAGTCCAGCGTCATCATCAGATGATCCGGGCGGCGAAATGTAGGCAGTGTGACGACGACACGGATACGCTCCGGCTTCAGGTCCGCGGAGCGGGCATGCTCGGAAACAGAAACGGGGTCTGGCGCCATGGTGGGTATCCGGTTGTTACAGTTACATCCAATCACAGGTTTCTGAAGAATGCCTGAAGGCGACATGCAGCATTTGAATCAGGCGTTTAACCAGCCTTTCAAGCCGTCGCGATATAATCACTGCGATATCGGAATGGAACGCGCATGCACCTCATCTTCATTTCCTCGCTTGTGCCGGTGGCAAACCCGGCGTCCGGCTATGACATTGCCAACCGGGTGATCGTCGATGCGATCCGGCTGCTTGGCCACAAGGTGTCGGTACTTGGTTTCCTGCAGCCCGGACACGAGCCCGCCAATCCGGACGAAACCAGGCTCCTTGGGCAATTGGAAGTGACCAATGCCCGTGTCGGCAAACTGCAAAAGGCGCTGTGGCTCAAGGATGCCTTTGTCCACGGCGAACCGGTGTCTGTCGCCAAGATGCATGCTGTCACACCGGCGGATATCCACTCCGCATTGGCCGAACTCGCGCCGGTTGACGGGTTGATCCTTAATTCGGTGCAATTGCCCGGCGCGTTCCAGGATGTCTTTGCGGGCTATCCGTCAGTCTTTGTCGCCCACAATGTCGAAGCCCGCAGCGCTGCGGACAATGCCCGCAATGCTGCAAGCCCGATCACCCGTTTCCTGTTCGACCGCGATGCACGGCTTCTCTCCGAGCTTGAGAGCGGTCTCTGCGCGATGACGAACCACGTCTTCACCCTTGCCGAAGCTGACCGCTCGGCGCTTGGTGTTGCTGACGACGACCGTTCGACCGTTCTTCCCCTTGTCACCTCCGTCACGCCGCCGCATCCCCCTTCGCCGCGCACGCCGGTCTATGATGCAGGCATGATCGGATCATGGACCTGGGCCGCCAACCGAGCCGGCCTGGACTGGTTCCTCGATCAGATAACGCCGCGCCTGCCATCTGATTTCCGCATCGCAATTGCCGGCGGCATCGGCGCCGATGTGCCGCCAGCCCCGGACAATGTCGCCTTCCTGGGCCGGGTGCCTGATGCCCGCGCCTTCGTCCGTTCTTGCCGGGTGGTGCCGCTGATTTCACGCACCGGAACCGGCGTGCAGCTCAAGACGATCGAGACATTCGAGATGGGATTGCCATCGGTGGCGACGAAAAGCGCCTTGCGCGGGATTTCCGCGCAGCCTGAGAACTGTGTGGTTGCAGATGACCCCGAAGCCTTCGCCGGTTCCCTGATCGGCCTGGTTGGCCGCTCACGTGCCGGTGAGCCGCTGGATCGCGATGGCAGGGCCTTTCATGCGCTCCAGCTCGATGGGCTGCTGAGCGCCTTGTCGCGCGGCCTGGAGCGCTGCCGGTAGCGTGGTTAACAAGAGGTAAATTCAAGCCTTAACCGCATTTGTGAAATGCGGAGGCGGACCCGTTAACGAAGTGCTAACACCTTTGCCAGGGTGCTCCAGTATGGATTGCCCGCATCAAGGCAGTGTGTTCGGGGTTGGAATGCCAGCAATGGAAAACGGTCAGCATCGCGACATCATGGGCATCCGGGTTATAGCTCTCGGCTGGTCTCAGGCGCTCGCCGAGCTGAAGCGCGCGATCGACGGCAACGGTCCGCAGCGCATTTTCAATTTCCTCAACGCCAACAATGCAAACCTTGCGATGCGCGATCCCCGATATCGCCAGGGACTCAGCAAATCCGAAGTCCTGCCAGACGGAGTAGGCGTCGACATCGCATCCCGCGCGCTCCATGGCACAGCATTCCCCGCCAACCTCAATGGCACTGATTTCATTCCGGCATTGCTGGTGCATTCTGAAAGACCGCTAAAGGTGGCTCTTATCGGCGCCCGCCGCGACATCCTCGAGCGCGCAGTCGTCAAATTCAAGACGGCCACCCCATGGCATGAATTTGTAGCCGTAGCCGATGGGTATTTCGACAAGACCAACAGCGCGAAGGTGCTTGCCGATTTGTCTGCCATTGATCCCGACATCACCCTGGTGGCCATGGGCAGTCCATCGCAGGAAATATGGATCGACGCCAACATCAGGCAAGGTCATGGCCGTGTCGTCTTTGGTGTCGGCGCGCTGTTCGATTTCGTATCTGGTGCGGTTCCGCGCGCTCCGCAGGCATTTCGCAATCTGAGGATCGAGTGGGTCTGGCGTCTGGTTCTTGAGCCGTCCCGGCTCTGGCGCCGCTACATTCTCGGCAATCCGGTTTTCCTCTTTCATCTCTTGCGCTACAAGGTCTTCGGTGCAGGCCGGCAATCTGGCCTCCCTGCCTGATAGCCGACGAGCCGCAAACGCTCGCGAACCCACCGGAATTGCCATGAAGACAGCCGTAATGACCGCGTCCTGGTCCGCTGATCTGGAACGTTGCACCCTGATGTGTGAAAGCCTTGACCGCTTTCTGGCGGGCGACTGGCATCACTATTTGCTGGTGGAGCCACGCGATGTCGTGGCGTTCAAATCACTTGAAGGCCTGCGTCGCAGCGTTGTCAGTGAAGCCGATCTGTTTCCCCGCTGGCTGCGGTCCTTCCCCGATCCGTTCAGTTTTGGCCGCCGTCAGGTCTGGTTGAGCCCATTCTCAGTTCCTTTGCGCGGCTGGCATGCGCAGCAGATCCGGCGCCTGGCTCTGGCGCAGTACATCAACGCCGACATGCTCCTGTCCATCGATTCCGATGTCGTGATGGTGCGTCCTTACGATCCGGCCAGCATGTGGGTGGACGGACAGATGCGGATGTTCCGCATCGATGGCGGCGTCAGCCAGAAAATGACTGAACACCGGGACTGGTTGGCCCATGCCGGCCATCTTCTCGGATTACCCGTCACCATCAATCCGGCGCATGACTACATCAACACCTTCATTGGCTGGCGGGTCGATACGGCGCGGGCTTTGCTCGACCACATTGAGAAGGTCTCCGGCCAGAATTGGGTCCGTGCGCTGATCTCCTCGCGCGCCATATCCGAATGCACGATCTATGGCCGTTTCGCTGACGAGGTTCTGGGCGGCGAGGGACATGCTCCCTCCGACCAGCCGCTATGTCACATGCTCTGGTTCCGCGAGACTTATCCCGAAACACTTGAGGGTCTTGAGATTTTCATGCGGGATATTCAGCCGGAGCAGGTCGCGGTCGGTGTGCAGTCATTCGTGCATCACCCGATATCCGAAATCCGGCGGCTGGCGTTCTCGGTGACGCCGCAATAATCCGCTAAATGGGCCGCTTCTTGATAGAGCGTAGCGCACGGTAGGTCATCAGCGCTGATTGCAGATAAAGCACCAGGAACGCGGCATTCAGCAGTTCGACCCAGATCACAACGTCTGTATGCAGTCCCAGAACATAAGCCAGCAGCAGCGCTTTCATCACGCCAAGCGACGCCAGGATCAGCATGCGAACCACCGTCCGGCCTGTCGCATACAGGAGTTCCGAGTGGTACTCGATGAGATTGCGGAATGCCGGAACGAGGACGACGAAAATCAGCAGCGGCGCCGCAACGGCGACGTTCTTGCCCAGCGCATTGGGAAACAACCACAAGAACCCGGCCATGCCGAGAAGCCCTGCGGTTGAAACCGCCGCCACAACGCCTTCAAGCAGAACCCGGTTTTTCAGGTCATCGAGCATGTTCGAGGTGCGCATCAGCCGTTGCGTCAGCACTGTCAGGAAGGCGCGAACCGGAAGCGCCGTCAGATCAACAAGCCGCATGATGATGGCATAGATTCCGGCCGTTTCAGGTCCACCCAGCGCAAGCACCAGCACCTTGTCGAGCTCCGACTGGATGTAGAACAGCATTTCCGCGCCCGCCACCGAGACGGCGTCAACCCAGCGGCGTGTGTAGAGCGCGAGCTTCCAGCGCAGCCGGACACGTGGATAGAAGAACAGCACCGCCACCGTTGCGGCGAGAGCGTTGGCGGAAAGATAGTACCAGCCCCAACTGGCCAGCGATCCATCGGATTGCCAGGCAAACAGGAGTGCGGCAACGGTCTTGAGTGCTGTTGCGACGACCACCAGCACAGAGCCGGCGCCAAAACGGTTAGCGCCATAGCTGACGATCACCGCGATTTCCATGATCCGCCAGCACAGCACTTCGGCGACGATGATCTTGGCGAATGTCGCAAGTGCCATCTGGTCCGCGAAAATCAGGGCATAGGTCAGCCAGGCAGCGAGCGCGATAACCGGTGCTGACAATATCAATCCGCCCAAAAAGCCCGCAGTATAGACGCCCAGCAGGCGGGTCTTGACCGTGGCAATCCGGTAAAGTGGCGAGACGAAACCAAAGGCAAGCAGCCGGGACAGCATGATTCCGCAAGCGGACGCGGTGGCGAACAGGCCGAATTCGCTGATCGACAATGTGTTGGCAATCGCGATGAAATAGACAAGCGAAATCACCAGCCGTCCCGCCGACCCTCCCACCATGGAAAGATAGGCCCGGATCATGGCGCCGTTGGCGCTTGCGAGGTTTCTCAGGCGAACAATCATCGAGTACCGCTTTGGGAAGACGATTGCAGCTGCCGCACCCGTCGTTTCATCCGCTAAATCATACGGGAAATGTGTTAATTCGCCGTTTGAAACCGCTACATTTGCCCAGTTTTGGCGCGAAGCGGTAACGACGCAATGTGAAGGTTCCGTGCAATAACTGGCGCTATTCCAACTGTTTCGCCGGAAATTAACTATTTATTACCCATGAATTTATAGCGTGTCTTAACGAAGTCGACAATCTTGCCAATTGAGGCGGCCATAGCCGGACATGAGCGATTCAACCGAAGACAGAAGACATCGCGGCCGCCGCGGATCGCTGCTCGATCACGCTCGTGATGCCGAGTCGGCCGCGCCCGCTCGCGAGACAGCCGACGGAAATGCGCATCCAGATCAGCCTTCTGCCGGTCCCGCCTCGTCATTGCTGACCACATCCTCTCGCTCTGCGCGAATTCCCACTTCCCGGTTTGCTCAATCCCGCACTCCTGTGCCCACTCCGCCACAGAAATCGTTGCTCGCGTCTGCGCGCGCCGATCATGTCACGCACGCCGCTGCTGCCGCGCCTCCGTCGCCGGATCCGGTCAAGCCGGCTTCAATGAGCCGGGAGAGATTTGGCGACAGGATAGCCCGTCTGATCGGCACGATTGCTCCGGAGGGCAAACCAGCCGAACCGCAGCCCGCGGTTGAGCGGCATGAACCGGCGCGTCCCGCCGCAAAGCAGCAGCCACGCCCACAGCCGGATGGTTCCCCGCAGAGTTCTGCCAAACCAGACCCGGATCAGCCATCGTTCCCGTATGAACGTCCCCATGACGATCGATATCGCCGCGATGATGGCTACCCCGGCGATGATCACTATCCCCGCGATGATCATTATCATTGGCATGCTGCCTCGGGCGGCGGCCAGTTCGAGGATGGATCGCGGCCGCTGCTGGATGCGTCGATCCTGATATCGGCAGTCTGGCGCTTCCGGCAGCTCATCGGTGCGGCAACTCTCGCCGGAGCGGTGCTGGGTGTCCTGATGGCGTTGTCGACGCCGCACAAATTTTATGCCGAAAGCCGGTTGTTTGTGGACCCGCGCGAAATCCGCGTGACTGAGGATGATATCCGTAACCAGCAGCTTTCCACCGAAGCCATGCTGGCGATCACCGATAGCCAGTTGCAGATATTGTCATCCACCAGCGTGCTGGAAAAAGTCATTGTCGACCTCGGACTTGATCGTGACCCCGAGTTCAACGGGTCAATGTCATCGGGTGGCATCAGCGGCGGCCTGTCCCTGATCAAGGAGATTTTCACCGGCAAGAATGCTGCATCGGAAGTCGAACAGAAGGCGCTCAACAATCTCAGGCGCGCGCTGTCCGTCGGCCGCGACGCAAAGACCTTCGTGATCATTGTCGGTATTGATACCCGCGATCCTGAAAAGTCGGCGCTTATTGCCAACCAGATCGTTGAAACATACCTCGATTCAGAAGGCCAGGCCCAATCCAGCCTGTTGGAGCGGACGTCGGAATCGATCGATACCCGGATCAACTCCTTGCGCGACGATCTTGATACCGCCGAGCGCGAAGTCGAACGTTTCAAGGCCGAGAACGGTCTGGTTGGCGTCGGCGGACAATACATAGATGACAAGGTGATCCTGGCGCTGAGCGATCAGCTTGCCACTGCGCGGGCCATGAAAGTCGGCATCCGGGTCAAGGCCGACAATCTCGCCAAGGTCAATATCAACGACGTTTTGTCCGGCGCCTTTCCCGAAGAGCTGTTGTCCTCAAATCTTACCGAACTTCGCAAGCAATACACCCAGACCAAATCCAACGCGGAGTCACTGGCGACCCGTCTCGGACCACGTCATCCGCAATATATTGCCGCGCTGCAGTCGCTGGAGACGATTACCAACGAAATCAGTGCCGAGTTGCGCCGCATTGTCGCCAGTTCCCAGACCGAGCTGCAACGCGCGGTCGAGACCGAGCAGGAACTGGCCAGCCAGATGGCAGTGGCCAAGAGCCGCGCCATCGACCAGTCGGTCGAGTTGGTTTCCCTGCGCGAACTTGAACGTAAGGCCAATGCCACCCGCGGTATCTATGAGGCCTTCCTCACCCGGTCGCGCGAAACCAGCGAACGCTCCAACCTGTCGACCCGCAATGTCCGGGTCATTTCGCCGGCGGAGGCGCCTCTCCAGTCAATGGGCCCGTCCCGCAAGATCATTGCCATAGGTGGCATGATTGCAGGCTTCTTCGCAGGCCTCGGCCTTGCTTTGCTGGTTGGCGCGATCGAAAGCATCCGCGCTTACAATGGCACCCAGTCACAGGCCCGGTATCCGGGCTCGGCTTCCGGCGGGTATCCCCGGCCGCCTGCACCCGGACCACGGACGCCGCCGAACGGACCGGGGCGTCACTTATGGCCACGCCGCAACGACGAGCCCGCTGACCCCGCTACATCCACCAGCGAAGCCGCAGCGCAGCCGTTTTCGGGTGCCCGGGCCCAATCCGGTGATGATCATCCCGGCAAGCCCGAGCCAATCCATACCGCTCCGGTGGGCGCGCAATCAGGTCAATTCGAGTCATCAGAATATGAGGCTGTGAGCCGAACACCGGTCAAAGCGGCTCCGGCCCAGCAAGCTCCTGCGGGTTACCCGGAGGCATCCGCGCTGCAACCGGGTCCTGATACAGGGCGGAATGCGCAAGCTTTCGTGGCCGGTCACGGGCAGCCGCAGTATCAAATGCCAGCCCAGATGCCCGTGGCTGCTTCTCATGGCGGGCAGGACCCGCGTGCCGGTCAACCACTCTGGGCGGTGTATCCAGCGCAGCCCGCGCCACACTTCCAGCCTCAGTATCAGCCAATACATCCGATTCAGCCTCCATACCATCCTCCGTATCAGCACCAACCGCAGCACCAACCGTTGCCCGCGCATTCGATCCATCCCGGGTATGTGGCTGACGCATACGCGCCGGTTCAGCCTGTCTACAATCCCGGTTATCCGCAGCCGCAGATGATGCCGGTCCGCCCGCACCAGTTTCAGCCACAAGCCTATCCTGTGTACCCATCGACACCACAACAGCCAGTGACAGCTCCGTCGCAGCATTACCCGGCTCCCCCTCCCATGTCGCCGGCCTATCCGGCCCAGGCCCAGGCACAGGCCGTCCCTGTCCAGCCTTGGCCGCAAACCGCACCGGAAACGCCGGCAGTGCCCTCCGCCGAGGCAACGCAACCGACCCCGCCTGCGCGCCCTGCGCACAATGAAACGGTCGACCGTATTCGCCGTGAAATGGATGATCTGCGCTCGAGGATTGATGGCTACGGCTCGGATCGCCGCCGCGCCTGACAGGCCCCCCGCTTGAATTTTGACACCAGAGGACGCAAAGAGGCTATCAGCCGTTGCGTTTGCTTTCGTAGGGTTCACAAAGGGAGCAGGCTTGGGTGAAACCACCGGGCGTGCCTGACGAATGATCGAAGAGGATGGGTTATGGCGAAGGTGATTGACGGCAAAGCCGTCGCGGCAGGCGTGGTCGAGCAGGTGACTGCTGCCAGCAATGCGCTGGAGGCCCAGACCGGCAAGCGACCGGGACTGGCCGTGGTCATTGTCGGCAATGATCCTGCCTCCCATGTTTATGTGTCCTCCAAGAGCCGCATGGCCAAGCAGTGCGGCTTCAAGTCTGTGCAGCACACTTTGCCCGCCGAAACCACGCAAGCTGAGCTTGAGGCACTTGTCGCCAAACTCAACGAAGATCCGGAAATTCACGGCATTCTCGTGCAACTGCCATTGCCGGACAATCTTGATTCCGATCCGGTGATCCAGTCGATCCGGCCCGAGAAGGATGTCGACGGCTTGCATGTCGTCAATGCCGGCAAGCTGATGACCGGCGATCTCGATGGCGGGTTGATTTCCTGCACCCCGGCCGGCGCCATGCTGTTTGTCCGCCAGACCCATGGCCCGGATCTGTCCGGTCTCAACGCCGTGGTGATCGGGCGCTCCAATCTGTTTGGCAAGCCGATGTCGGCGCTGCTGCTTGCCGCCAACGCCACCGTTACCATCGCCCATTCGCGCACGAAGGATCTGCCCAGCGTCTGCCGCAACGCCGATATTCTGGTTGCAGCCGTTGGCCGTCCGCGGATGGTCAAGGCCGATTGGGTCAAGCCTGGCGCGACTGTCATCGATGTCGGCATCAACCGGATTGATGCGCCCGAACGCGGAGAAGGCAAGACCCGCCTGGTCGGCGATGTCGCCTTCGACGAATGCGCTGAAGTGGCAGCCGTCATCACCCCGGTTCCCGGCGGCGTCGGCCCGATGACCATCGCCATGCTGATGGCCAACACCGTTACCGCCGCCATGCGCGCCAACGGCCTCAAGCCACCGTCATTTTGAGATCAGTCGCCGCCGCTCTTGCCTATTCGGCCGCTTCCTGTGCTCTGCTCCGCACAATCTTGCGCTCCGCCGGGGCAGGGCCTGTTGTCCCGCGGACAATCAGGTCCACCGGCCAGATTTCCTGCACAGGATCAACCTCAACGCCTGAAATGATGTCGACCAGCCGTTCGCAGATACGCGCGCCGGCAGCCCGGATAGACGAGCGCGTGGTGGTCAGCGGCACGGTGAAACTCTCGGGCTTGAGGAATGGAAACACATCGTCGTGGGTGATGATCGACACATCTTTGGGCATCCGCAAACCCAGCTGGTTGAAAGCTCGCACCATCCCCAAAGTCGTAAACATCGAGGCACTCAGCACTCCGGTCGGGCGCTCGGTTGGTTTCACGTCGCGGAACAGCGTCATCGCCAGCCGGTAGCCGTTTTCCTCGTTCATCGCAGCTGAATGGTGCTGCAGGCTCTCGATTGGCAGGCCATGCGCACTCATCGCCCGGTGCACGCCGTTGAGCCGGTGCACCGCGAAGGTGAAATCGGTATCGCCGTTGATATAGGCCAGCCGCCTGTGCCCCAATTGCAGCAGCAACCGTGTGGCGTCATAAAACGCCCCCTCATTGTCGATGTCGACGCAGGCATATCCCTCCGATGGATCGAGCGCACGGCCATGCGCCAGAAATGGAATCCGCAACTCCCGCACCAGTGCTATGCGCTGTTCGTCATTGCGCATCGAGGACAGGTAAACCCCGTCGACCGACCGGCTGGCAGCAATCCTGTGATAGGCCTCGCTCTCCTGTTCAAAGGGCGCCGGCGTTAGCGAAAGGTCGACTTTCCGGAGCAGCGCATGTTCGCCCATGCCCGACAGGAATTCGACAAAATGCGGATCGAGATCCACGTTGCGCCCCACCGGCAGCACATATCCGATTGATCCGGCTCTGCCGGTAGCCAGTTTGCGGGCGTTGGAATTCGCTGTGTAGCCATGCCGTCGCGCCGCTTCGAGAACCTTGAGCCGGGTTCGTTCGCTGACCTCCGGATAGCCGTTGAGCGCGCGCGAGATCGTTGTTTGCGACAGTTCGAGGAGCTCTGACAGCTGCTTCAGGTTCACGATAGATGAATCCAGTTCTTTCAAAGCACTTTGGAAAATGGATGACAAGTTAGAGCAGGCTTACGTTCCTGGAACTTCATCTAATCCCAGCTTTGAATTCAAAAAAAGCAGAAAAGCCGATCATGCAGTGCGAAATCATGCTGCGATGCGAGAGAATACGGTTGTTCCTGGAGAAGATGGCGCGGGAATCAAAATCAAAAGACAACTTTGGCCTTGACTCAAGCAGGCAGTCGTAATCCTCTGAATAGAGGCCAAAGCGCTTTGAATTTGCAAGGTGCGGGCTCGGAGAAACTGTTCAGCTTCACTGAGAAGGCCATGTAATGGCCGGGAGGTAGGAATCGATGAGAAAACTGTTTTTGATGAGCGCGGCCGCTGCTGCGCTGACACTGGGGTCGGCCCACGCCGCGGATCTCAAATTCACGCCGGGCGAGGGCGATTTCAACTGGGAAAGCTACGAGGCTTTCGCCGCGAATAATGATCTTACCGGCCAGCAAATAACAGTCTTCGGTCCTTGGCTCGCCGGGGAAGCGGTATCGGTAGAAAATATGCTTGCATATTTTGCCGAGGCAACCGGGGCTGACGTGCGCTACACTGGTTCAGACAGCCTTGAGCAACAGATCGTCATCGATGCGGAAGCAGGATCCGCGCCCAATCTTACGGCGTTCCCGCAGCCTGGCCTTGCAGCTGGCATGGCTGCTCGCGGATTCCTGTCACCGCTTCCCGAAGGTACCGGCAATTGGCTCAAGGAAAATTACGCCGCCGGCCAGTCGTGGCTCGATCTTGGGACATATGCGGATAAAGGCGGCGTCGATCAGCTTTACGGCTTCTTCTTCAACGTCAATGTAAAGTCGCTGGTCTGGTACATCCCGGAAAACTTCGAAGATGCCGGCTACGAGATCCCTCAGTCGATGGAAGAGCTCAAGGCCCTGACCGAGCAGATTGCGGCTGATGGTGGCACACCATGGTGCATTGGTCTCGGGTCAGGTGGTGCCACCGGATGGCCGGCAACCGACTGGGTCGAGGACATGATGCTGCGCACCCAGGCACCGGACGTCTACGACCAGTGGGTGGCGAATGAGATTCCATTTACCGACGAACGTGTCGTCTCTGCAATCAATGAATTCGGCTGGTTCGCACGCAATGACAAGTTCGTCTCCGGCGGCACGGGTGCTGTTGCCACGACAGATTTCCGCGACAGCCCGAAGGGTCTCTTTTCTTCGCCGCCGCAGTGCTACATGCATCGTCAGGCCTCCTTTATTCCAGCTTATTTTCCAGAAGGGACCAAGGTCGGCACCGATGCTGACTTTTTCTATTTCCCGTCCTATGCCGATAAGGATCTCGGCAAGCCCGTTCTCGGCGCAGGAACGCTCTTTGCGATCACCAATGATAGCCCGGCGACAAGAGTGTTGATCGAATTCCTGAAAACGCCCATTGCGCATGAGGTTATGATGGCACAGCCCGGCTTCCTAACACCGTATAAGGGCGTTAATCCTGATGTATATCTCGATGAGACCCAGCGCGGCTTGGGTGACATCCTGCTTGGTGCCGACACTTTCCGCTTTGACGGATCTGATCTGATGCCAGGCGGAGTTGGCCAAGGCTCATTCTGGACCGGCATGGTCGATTACACAGGCGGAAAATCGGCTGAAGAAGTGACCGACGCGATCCAGAAATCCTGGGACGCGCTCAAGTAATAAAGACCTGAGACCAAACAGGACAGTCCCGGCATTCGGCCGGGGTTGTCATCTGCACCGCCTTTTTGGGAGAGAAGGATGCATCCGGCACTTCAGGGTCTGATCACCATCATCGTCGGCGTCGGTGGCTGCATTGGCTATTTCTATTTTTCCAACCAGTTCCTCGACAGGATCCTCTTTCCCGCAACCGGCAAAAATGCCGGACGCAATATCAACCGGGCCAATCAGATCCGGCCCTGGCTGTTCCTCTTCCCGGCCCTTTTCGCGCTCGGCCTCTATCTCGCCTATCCGGTCTTCGCCACATTGTGGCTGTCGCTGACCGACCGTGATGCTGGTGGCGCCTTTGTCGGCCTTGCCAATTACCGGCAATTGTTCAATGAGCCCAAATTCTGGGAAGCCATGCACAACAACATGCTCTGGCTGGTGATTGTTCCTGCGTTCTCGACCGGTTTTGGCCTGCTTGCCGCCCAGCTGACCGACCGTATTTCCTGGGGCGGCGTTGCCAAGTCGCTGATTTTCATGCCGATGGCGATCTCCTTCGTCGGCGCCGCGGTGATCTGGAAACTGGTCTATGACACGCGGCCGGTCGACCAGGACCAGATCGGCGTCCTCAACGCTGTGTGGCTGAGTTTTGACGGCGGAGGCTTTTCGGTTCTGGCGTTGAAAATTGTCCCCGTACTGCTGGTCGCACTCTTTGCCGGGTTGATGGCCTTCACCATCTACCAGACACTGCGTCCGGTGCTAGGCAAGGAATTGGGTCACCGAAAGTCCCCCTGGTGGGCCTACGTCTTGCGCGGCATCGCCACCATCGCCGCCGCATGGATGATATGGCTCTCTGTGAGTGCGATCGTTTCGATTGTCTCCGCCACGCTGCCCTATGGCGAGCCGCAGACATGGTTGACCATCCCGTTCTGGAACTCGATCTTCCTGATGGTGGTGCTGATCTGGATCCAGACCGGATTTGCCATGGTGATCCTGTCGGCGGCACTCCGTGGCATTCCCGAAGCAACCATCGAGGCGGCGGTGATTGACGGTGCCAACCCGTTCCAGATCTTTTTCAAGATCAAGGTGCCGCAGATCATGAGCACCATCGTCGTGGTCTGGACCACCATCACCATTGTCGTGCTCAAGGTGTTCGACATCGTATTTGCCATGACCAACGGGCAATGGCAGACCCAGGTTCTCGCCAACTACATGTATGACAAACTGTTCCGAGCCAATGATTGGGGCGTTGGCTCTGCCAGCGCCATGATCATCATGCTGCTGGTAACGCCGATCCTGGTCTGGAATGTCCACAATGCCCGCAAAGAAATGCGCTGAGGGAGGCGACGATGCACGTATCTTCGAAAAAATCGCCTCTCACCTGGGCCGTTCACATCTCTGTCGTAGCACTGGTCGCGCTCTGGCTGTTCCCCACCGTTGGCCTGTTCGTCTCTTCGTTCCGCACCGCCGACCAGATCGCCAACACCGGCTGGTGGAAGTCATTGTTCACCCAGGAACGCCAGGCGCCGGCCATCCGGATCGAAGGCAAGGAGATGCAGATCGATGGCGAATTTGTCATCGCCGGTAGCCTGTTCGAGGCCGGCAATGTTACTATCAGCAAATGGGGCACCAGCTCGCAGGTGCCCGAAGCCTATGTGCCCGGCGATGTCGTGGATCTTGGCGATGATGAGGTTTTGACCGTCGCCATAGATGGTGAATTCCGCCTGTCCGCTCCGCAGAGTTTTGGCGACAGCCGCCTGCCGCGTGTGTTCACCACGGCCACCCGGCCACCGGAATTCACCTTGCAGAACTATCAGTTCGTGCTGTTTGATCCAGACAACCGGGAAGGCATGGCCAAGGCCTTTTTCAACACGCTGACGGTCACCATCCCGGCCACCATCATTCCCATCGTGATTGCCGCTTTTGCGGCTTATGCGCTGGCATGGATGAAGTTTCCCGGCCGTTCGCTGCTTATCGCCACCATCGTCGGCCTGCTGGTCGTGCCGCTGCAACTGGCGCTGATCCCGCTGCTCAGGCTGCACAACGACATCGGCATCGGCAAGGGCTATCTCGGCGTCTGGCTGGCCCACACCGGTTTTGGCCTGCCACTGGCGATCTACCTGTTACGCAACTACATGGTCGGCCTGCCGCGTGATATCATCGAGAACGCCCGTGTCGATGGCGCCACCGATTTCCAGATCTTCGTCAAGATTATCCTGCCGCTGTCGTTTCCGGCGCTGGCCTCGTTCGCCATCTTCCAGTTTCTCTGGACCTGGAACGACCTTCTCGTCGCCCTTGTCTTCCTGATTGATTCCACCGGCGAGACCACGGTCATGACCAAGCAGATAGTTGAACTTCTCGGCACCCGTGGCGGCAATTGGGAAATCCTGGCGACCTCGGCCTTCGTGTCGATCGCCGTGCCGCTGGTTGTCTTCTTCGCAATGCAAAAATATCTCGTACGCGGTCTTCTGTCCGGGTCCGTGAAATAACGAGGTCTTTATGAAAACCATGACACTTGCCGGCAAACGGCTGCAGACCGGCCCCGAGATGGCACCTGACGCGGATTGGTGGCGTGGCGGTGTGATCTATCAGATCTATCCGCGCTCGTTCCAGGATACCAGCGGCGACGGCGTCGGCGATCTGATCGGCATCGCCGAACGGATCGGCTACATCGCCTCGCTCGGTGTCGATGCCATCTGGATTTCGCCGTTCTTCACCTCGCCGATGAAGGACTTCGGCTACGACGTCTCGGATTACACCAATGTTGATCCGATGTTCGGCACGCTTGGTGATTTCGACCATCTGGTCAACGTTGCCCACGACCACGGCATCCGCATCATCATCGATCTGGTGCTCTCTCATTCCTCTGATCAGCATCCCTGGTTTGTTGAAAGCCGGATGGATCGCGATAACCCGAAGGCCGACTGGTATGTCTGGGCCGAGCCCAAACCCGATGGCACGCCGCCCAACAACTGGCTGTCGATCTTTGGTGGCTCGGGTTGGCAGTGGGACGGCAAGCGCGAGCAGTATTACCTGCACAATTTCCTCACCTCGCAACCCGACCTGAACTTCCACAACGAAGAAGTCCGGGCAGCACTGCTTGATGTGGTGCGGTTCTGGCTCGATCGCGGTGTCGACGGGTTCCGGCTCGACACCATCAACTTTTACTTTCACGACGAGCAACTGCGCGACAACCCGCCGCTCGCAAAGGAGCTGCGCAACGATACCATCGCGCCGGCGGTCAATCCCTACAATCACCAGCTTCACGTCTACGACAAGAACCGTCCGGAAAATATTGAATTCCTCAAGCGGTTCCGCGCTCTGCTTGACGAATATCCCGGCACCACTGCCGTCGGCGAAGTCGGTGACGCACAGATCGGACTGCAGATAGTCGCCGATTACACATCGGGCACCGACAAGATGCACATGTGCTACGCCTTCGAATTCCTCTCCAATGTGCCGATCAGCGTCGATCGCGTCCGCACGGTGATAACGGATTTCATGACCGCCGCACCCGAGGGTTGGGCCTGCTGGGCGTTCTCCAATCATGATGTCGTTCGTCATGCCACAAGGTGGGGCGACAACGTCAATGACCGCGAACGTTATTTGCGGTTGCTCGCCGGTTTGATCATGTCACTGCGAGGCTCGGTTTGCCTGTATCAGGGCGAGGAGCTCGGCATGACCGAAGCGGATCTGGCGTTTGAGGATCTGCAGGATCCCTACGGCATCCAGTTCTGGCCCGATTTCAAGGGCCGCGACGGCTGCCGCACCCCGATGGTCTGGTCTGAGCATGAGCAGTGCGCCGGCTTCACCAATGGCGAGCCTTGGCTTCCGATCCCGCCCGAACACCGCCATCTGGCGGTGGATGCGCAGGACAACGTCCAGGCATCAATGCTCAACCATTACCGGCGTCTGCTGGCTTTCCGCAAGGCGCACCGGCCATTGAGCAAGGGCAGCCTGGAGTTCGTGGATACCGGAGATGCGGTGCTCTCGTTGATCCGCCGCGATGGCAATGAAGCCATCTTCTGCGCCTTCAATCTCAGCGAGGAAACCCAGGTTATCCAGCGCCCGCAAGGCAACCTCGAACTTCTCGATGGTCACGGATTTTCGGGATTCTTGCGCTCCGATACGATAGAAATATCACCTTACGATGCATTTTTCGCCAGGCTTGGGTGACACCGTGCCAGGCGTGACGGGGAGGAAAAAACATGGCCGGTTTGAAACTTAAGGGCCTCAAGAAGTCCTACGGTGCCGTCAAGGTCATTCACGGGGTCGACCTCGAGATCGAGCAGGGCGAATTTATCGTCTTTGTCGGTCCGTCAGGCTGCGGCAAATCCACCCTGCTGCGCATGATCGCGGGGCTCGAGGAAATCACCGCCGGAACGCTGGAAATCGATGGCATGGTGGTCAATGATGTGCCGCCATCGAAGCGCGGCATTGCCATGGTGTTCCAGTCCTACGCGCTCTATCCGCACATGACGGTCTACGACAACATGGCCTTCGGCCTGCGCATCGCCGGACAAAGCAATGACGAAATCGATCGCCGGGTCCGCTCCGCCGCCGACATCCTGCAACTGGGCGACTATCTCGACCGTTTGCCCAAGGCTCTGTCGGGCGGGCAGAGGCAGCGTGTCGCCATCGGCCGCGCTATATGCCGTGACCCCAAGGTCTTCCTGTTCGACGAGCCGCTGTCCAATCTCGACGCGGCACTTCGCGTTGCTACGCGCATCGAGATCGCCAAGCTCAATGAATCCATGCCGGAAACGACGATGATCTACGTCACCCATGACCAGGTTGAGGCGATGACGCTGGCCGACCGCATCGTTGTGCTCAACGCCGGTTACATCGAGCAGGTAGGCCCGCCGATGGACCTCTATGACCATCCGAAAAATCTGTTCGTCGCCCAGTTCATCGGCTCTCCCGCAATGAACATCATCCCCGGCACAATCGAAAAAACCGGCGCCAGCGCCACCATCTCGTTTGCGGGTGGCAAGTCGGTCGAGACCGGCATCGCCGTTCCCGACGCGGACAGGGGCAAGAAAGCGTCTTTTGGCGTCCGGCCTGAAGATCTTGTGGCGACCACCGGCGATGATTTCCTGTTTGAGGGAACGGTCTCGATTGTCGAGGCGCTGGGCGAAGTCACGCTGATCTATGTCGATGACCTGACCGAAGACGAACCGATCATCGCCAAGATGCCAGGCCACCAGAAGGTCAAACGCGGCGACAGGCTGCGCTTCCAGGCAGACAGGGCCAAGCTGCATCTGTTTGATGCGGACGGAAACACCTACCGCCACTGAGACAAGACGCTCATTGCCCGCCGAACAGCAAAAACCCCGGCCTTTCGGTCGGGGCTTTGCGTAGAACGCCCGGGCTTGGGGCCCCGGGAGAGGATGAAGCCGGCTGGGAGGGCCCAGCTTCATCCTGATGTCGCGTTCTTAGCGGTTGAACTGCTGCGAAGTGTAACCAGTGCCGCTGTTGTCGGTGGCCGGAGCCTTCGAGCGCTCGAACGAAGCTGTTGCGGTGTAATCGACGCCGGCCTGGCCGGTCATGGCAGCATGCTTTTCAGCGGCAGGGCCGTGTGTCGGAGCGTTCAGTTCGACATAGTCGTTCGGGGAGGCGGCAAAAGCGCCGGTCGAAGCTGCGAGTGTCAGGCCGAGTGCGATGAGGATCTTGTTCATTGTGATATTCCTTGGTGTATCAGGTTGAAGAGGGTGTCTTCGATTTGGGGGCTTGGAGCGGATGAAGCCGGCTGGGAGGGCCCAGCTTCATCCTGATGTCGCGTTCTTAGCGGTTGAACTGCAGCGAAGTGTAACCAGTGCCGCTGTTGTCGGTGGCCGGAGCCTTCGAGCGTTCGAACGAAGCGGTTGCGGTGTAGTCGACGCCAGCCTGACCGGTCATGGCAGCATGCTTCTCAGCGGCAGGGCCGTGTGTCGGAGCGTTCAGTTCGACATAGTCGTTCGGGGAGGCGGCAAACGCGCCGGTCGATGCTGCGAGTGTCAGGCCGAGTGCGATGATGATCTTGTTCATTGTGATATTCCTTGGTGTATCAGGTTGAAGAGGGTGTCTTCGATATGGGGGCTTGGAGCGGATGAAGCCGGCTGGAGGTGCCCGGCCTCATCCTGCATCCGGTATCAGCGGTTGAACTGCTGTGCTGTGTAGCCGGTGTCGCTGTTCGAGCCGTTGCTGAACGAAGCGGTCGCGGTGTAGTCGACGCCGGCCTGGCCGGTCATTGCAGCATGCTTCTCAGCAGCAGGGCCGTGTGTCGGAGCGTTCAGCTCGACATAGTCGTTCGGAGAGGCAGCGAAAGCGCCGGTGGATGCTGCGAGTGTCAGGCCGAGTGCGATGAGGATCTTGTTCATTTTGGTGTTCCTTTGAGTGTCGGTTCAAGTCTTGGTTTTCAATTTGGTATGAAGCGTGCGGCCCGTTGATGTGTTTCGTTTGGGCCGCGCCGTTCGATGACCTAGAAGTAGACCTGTGGCGGATGACTTACGAACCACATGGATGTGATCAGCGCGTGGGGGAAGCGTGATCTGCAAGGTCAAATTCAGCAGGGAAGAATTAATTATATAAATATATCAATAGGTTGATAGATTTTTGAATTTGAAGAGGTGCATCCTGCGTCAACCATAGCTGCCCTGCACCGTTCACAATCTTGTCGTTCTGATGAAGCCCAAAGCCCGCAAACCCGGGGTTTTGCCAGGAGAAAAAACAACACGAATTTGGCGGATGCTGCAGAGCAATAATGCCAAATGCGCCCAGTCTCACGGCTGGTCACAAAACGCGTGATCAGCCTTTACCGGATGTGACTAAAACTCGAGACAGTTCGCGGCATCATTGGCCCGATCCGGAAGGCAAAACGGTGCCGCGGATCAGATCCCCGGCGCAGCAGGAGCAAGCCTGACAAAGTCATGTCTGTGTCAATTCAGGAGAATGGAGCAGCCGGTGTTTCCACTGTCGGGCGGCAAGTGCGTCGACACAGCATCACTGTGGCTGGCGGGCAAGGAAGCCTCTTTCAGCGTGCGGTTCAAGGCCAGTCAGACGATGCTCATCTGTTTGATACGCACGGAAACACCAGCCGTCGCTGACGCAAGTCATTAAAGCACCGCGCGTCCAATTCGACGCGCAAAGGTCGGTGTAACGCTTTGAAAGAATGCATCTAGGTTATCAACCAAATGAATGGTTTTGCGTGCGACATGCATTAGAGGCTGCATAAACAGCAAAAGCCCCGGCCTTTCGGTCGGGGCTTTGCGTAGAACGCCCGGGCTTGGGCCCCGGGAGCGGATGAAGCCGGCTGGGAGGGCCCAGCTTCATCCTGATGTCGCGTTCTTAGCGGTTGAACTGCTGCGAAGTGTAACCAGTGCCGCTGTTGTCGGTGGCCGGAGCCTTCGAGCGCTCGAACGA